>BNJS01003937.1_pt1 | contig 245845 bp, 313 predicted proteins | sample 8540461 | NCBI WGS metagenome assembly BNJS01 (sample SAMD00202454, study PRJDB9452) | human saliva metagenome | isolation source: human saliva | place: Japan
TTTATATCACAGTATATCTTTATAATAAATTTAATCTTTTCATAGAATATTCTTTTTAATTAAAAATTTTTTAAAAAAATATTGACTTTTAGGAAAAAAATGTGGGATAATACTAGTGTAGGGAAAAAAATAATGTTAAATATGCTTTTTAGGCAATTATATGGCTAGAATAGAGTAATATTTGTATTAAAGATCATTATTATCGGATTTTTGATACATATTAAAAAAACTGCTGGCTATAAAATTGTAATTTTTTTGATATGTATCTAAATTGTAAATTTAAATTGCTTTTTAAGATTTAATATCAAAAAGAATTTTTGTATTTATTTTTTTATAAAAATATTATTATAAATTTAACATAACCCAAAACAAATTCAAAATTAAAAAAATATTTTTGTGTTTCCCTACATAAAAAGTAGGGATTTTTTTGTTTTATTGGTGTTAATTGCTAATTTTATGATAGATTGATTGTAAAAAGTAAAGACTAGGAAATTTAAAGAATATTGACCTTTGTTGAAATAAAAGATATTGGTTTATTAAATACATTTATTTTTTTACAAATGACTACAAATTTTTTTAAATACGGAGGAGTATTATGAAAAAGTAACAAAAGATTTGGAAAAAAATTAGGAATAGTAAATGTAATCCAAATTTATAGAAATTTGACACCTGCGGAACTTGTTGAACATGCATTAAAGAAAGAGGGGAAGGTACATTGTCAAGCAGTGGAGCTTTGGTTGTGACGACAGGGAAGTATACAGGACGTTCGCCTAAGGATAAATATATTGTTGACACTCCAGGGGTTCATGAAAAAAAATTGCTTTGGGGAATGTGAATAAGCCTATTGAAAAGGAAAAAAATTTGATTCTATTTATAATAAATTGATTGCATATTTGCAAAATCGGGAAATATTTATATTTGATGGAATGGCGGGAGCAGATCCAGCCTGCAGAAAGAAATTTAGAATAATAAATGAACGAGCTAGCCAAAATTTATTTATACATCAGCTTTTAATCCGTCCGACAGAGGAAGAATTAAAGGATTATGGACATGCTGACTTTACAGTAATTGCGGCGCCAGGATTTAAATGCAATGCAAAAATTGATGGAATAAATTCATCGGCTGCAATAATTATTGATTATGAAGCAAAAGTTGGAATTATTTGCGGAACAGAATATTCAGGGGAAATAAAGAAAAGCGTATTTTCAATAATGAACTTTGTAATGCCTGAAATGGATGTATTGCCTATGCACTGTTCTGCCAATATGGATCCAAACACTGGACAGACTGCTATATTTTTCGGGCTTTCAGGAACTGGAAAAACTACGCTTTCAACAGATCCTAACCGTAAGTTAATCGGTGATGATGAACATGGATGGTCAGATCATAGCATTTTTCAACTTTGAAGGAGGATGTTATGCAAAATGTATAAATCTTGATCCAGAACACGAACCTGATATTTATAATGCGATAAAATTTGGAAGTCTTGTGGAAAATGTCGTAATGAATCCAAGTACACGTGAATTTGACTTTTATGACAAGAGCTTAACTGAAAATACAAGAGTCGGGTATCCGATTAATCATATAAAAAATGCACAAATTCCTGGAATTGGAGGAATTCCAAATGTTGTAATATTTTTGACAGCAGATGCATTTGGTGTTTTACCGCCTGTTTCAAGACTTTCGAGAGATGCGGCAATTTATCATTTTGTAACAGGATTTACTTCTAAGCTGGCTGGAACTGAACGTGGAATTACAGAACCGCAGCCTACATTCTCAACTTGCTTTGGAGAACCATTTATGCCGCTTGATCCATCAGTTTATGCAGAAATGCTAGGTAAAAAGATAGATCTTCACAATACAAAAGTATTTTTAATAAATACAGGTTGGTCTGGCGGACCTTACGGTGTTGGAAATCGTATGAACTTAACATATACAAGGGCGATGGTAACTGCAGCGTTAAACGGTGATTTAGATGAAGTGGAATACAGACACGATGATATTTTTCAACCTGAAATTCCGCAATATTGCCCAAATGTTCCAAGTGAACTGTTAAATCCGGTAGATACGTGGGCAAATAAGGAAGCCTATGAAGTAGCTGCTAAAAAAACTTGCTAAAAATGTTTAGGGAAAAATTTTTGAAACAAAAATATCCAAATATGCCAGAACATATTGTAAATGCTGGACCATCGTATTTTTGAGTAGATTAACTGTTTATTTTTATGACAGCTTTAAAACAGGGAGGTTTTTATGGGAAGAGTAAAAATAACAGAAACATCGCTAAGGGATGGGCATCAGTCACTTATGGCAACAAGGATGACAACCGCTGAAATGCTTCCAATAATAGAAACAATGGATAAAGTTGGATATTATGCAATGGAAGTCTGGGGTGGAGCAACTTATGATGCGAGCAATTAGATTTTTTTACATGAAGATCCGTGGGAAAGACTGCGGGAAATTAGGAAAAGAGCTAAAAATACAAAGTTGCAAATGCTTTTGAGAGGGACAAAATTTACTTGGTTATCGGCATTATGCAGATGACATTGTGGATAAGTTTGTTGAACTTTCGATAAAAAATGGAATTGATATTATTAGAACATTTGATGCTTTGAATGATACGAGAAATATAAGACAGGCATCTGAAAGCACTAAAAAATATGGAGGGCATAGCCAGCTTGCTATTTGCTATACAATTAGCCCAGTTCACACGATTGAATATTATAAAAAACTGGCTTTGGAAATGCAAAGCATGGGAGCAGATTCCATCGCTATAAAGGATATGTCTGGAATTTTGCTTCCAAATATGGCTTATGAACTTGTAGGCGAGTTAAAAAGTATTCTGAAAGTTCCGCTTGAATTACATACGCATGCAACTGCGGGATTAGCTGGAATGAGCACATTAAAGGCAATTGAGGCTGGAGTGGATATTGTAGATACGGCAATTTCGCCTTTTGGAGGTGGAACTTCACAACCGCCTACAGAATCGCTTGTCAGAACTTTGAAAGGTTCAAAATACGATACAGGATTGGATCTTGAACTTTTGAAGGAAATTGCAGAGTATTTTAAGCCAATAAGAAAAAAATACATTGACAATGGAACATTAAATCCAAAAGCTCTTGCGGTAGAGCCAAGCATTGTGGAATATCAGCTGCCTGGAGGAATGCTTTCAAATCTTGTGTCGCAATTGAAGGCGCAGGGAGCAGAAGATAAATATGAAGATGTGCTTCGTGAAATTCCGAAGGTAAGAAAAGATCTAGGTTATCCGCCATTAGTAACTCCAATGAGCCAAATGGTTGGAACGCAGTCGGTATTTAATGTTTTGACAGGACAAAGATATAAGATGATTCCGAAGGAAATTAAAGATTATGTGAAGGGAATGTACGGGAAATCACCTGTGGAAATTTCTAGTGAAATTAAGTCGGTTATAATTGGAAATGATAAGGTATTTACTGGAAGACCTGCTGATTTGCTGCAAAATGAATATGATACGATGAAAAATGAAATTGGAAGCTTTGGCAAAAGTCTGATGAAGATGTATTGACTTTATGCGTGTTTTCCTCAAATTGCAAAAAATTATTTGAAGGAAAAATATGAAGCGAAATATTTAAAGGAAACAGAAAAACAAAAAAAATCAAAAGGTGAAATAAGTGTTCAAAATATTGAAGTGATTTTTTTAAAAAAATTAGGATGTGGTAAATTGATGACTTTTTTTAGCTGTGGTGTAAGACTCTTTAAGATCGGGACTTAAAATAGGCTATTTTTTTGATGAGTTCTATTATCCCGGTTCTGGAGGGATTTGGTAACTCAAAAGAGGTGGAAAATGAATTTAGATATAGATTATTTCAAAAAGAAAGTTAAAGGAAATAACAGATTGGTATGAAAATACTGCTTGGAATAAAAAAACATTACTTGAAAAAAATATTAGAACTTGATACGGAAATAAATAAGACTCGTGATAAGGAAAAACCTGATAGATTGGGAAAAAAATTAACTCATACAGAAGAAAAAAAATTGTAAGTGATATGGTTCATCTTAGAAATAAAATGAAACTTTCACATAAGGAAAAGTTTGACAGTTATTACAAAAGTAAAGTAATAAAAAAATATTTGAATCCATTAAAAATCGAACTTGTGAAAAATTAATTAAACTAAATTTTTGAATAAGCAGTTGTAATTTTTTTCAGTTCGGTTTTATATAATTTTGCTCTAAATAATTTTGGATAAATGTTAGGTTTTTTTGTAATTAGAGTTGTTTTTTTGTGATATTTTATAGAAAAATGAAAAGGAATAATTAAAATATGAAAAGTATTTTTGTTTGGAAATTCGGCTGTAACATTTGCAGATGCGATTTATATTTCAGTTGTAAGTATGTTAATTGTTTTTCATATTATTTTTTTAATTTCATTTATGTTATCATTTTTTTAAATATTTTTCAAATTTTGAGGGAAAAATGAAGATAATAAAAAAACAAATGATAATAGAATTTTTGGAAAAGTCTGAAAAAAATTAAGCAGTGAAAAGGAATTGGATAAAAAAAGAAAAAAATTTAGTATGGAAAAAAATAAAAAGATGAAACTATGATGGCAGCAATGATGGCGGCTCTGATTGAAGCTACTGGGATAATAAGAATAGCCGTATAAAAAAATAAGAAGTATTAGGAAATAAAATAAAAATCTGGAAATACAAAGGGGTATGACAAATATGATTAAACTGTATAAAAATCAGAATTGGAGAAAAAAAGTTTATGAAGTGGAAGTGGAAGAAGTTACAGAAAAAGATGGAAACATTGAAACTTCAGCTGATTCAAAAGGTAAACAAAAAAATAGACAAAAAAATGAAAAATCCACCTTTACAAGGGGAAACTGGAAAAAAATGAAGTAATAAAAGCTCCAATGCAGGGACTTATTGTGGATGTAAAAAGTAAAAAAACCGGAGAAAAAGGTAAAAGCTGGAGATGAAATCATCATTTTAGAAGCAATGAAAATGGAAAAATCCAATTGTAGCACCCTGCGATGGAGTTATAAATGAAATTAAAGTGACTAAAGGTGATAAAGTAAATACCGATGATGTTTTGGCAGTATTATCCTAAATTACTTTAAATTCAATATTACTAAAAACCTAAGGAAAGGATGGTTTTCAAATGGAACTATTAAAAAAATTCTTTACGGGACAACAGGAATATCTATGATAACTGGAAGGCAGCTAATCATGATAATAATTTCCCTAATTTTGCTATATTTAGCAATAAAAAAACAATACGAACCTTATTTGTCTGCTCCCAATTTCATTTGGAATGCTGCTTGCAAACTTACCTGCTGTGGCAAATGAAGGACTTATGGAAAAGGGTGGACTTCTTTACTATTTGTATCAAGGAGTAAAATTGGGAATTTATCCGCCATTAATATTTTTTTGGCGATAGGAGCAAGTACTGATTTTTGGACCGCTTATTGCAAATCCGAAAAGCCTTTTTGCTGGGAGCGGTACTGCAGCTTGGAATTTTTGTGGCATTTCTTGGGGCAATTTTGCTGGGATTGACAGGAAAGGAAGGGCTTCGATTGGAATTATTGGAGGAGCTGACGGACCGACTGCTATTTACTTGACAACAAAACTGGCACTGCATTTACTGGGATCAATTGCCATTGCAGACTTATTCCTATATGGCTCTTGTGCCTGTAATTCAGCCGCCAATTATAAAAATTATTGACAAGTAAAAAAAGGAAAGAATGGTTGAAATGAAGCAGCTTAGATTTGTGAGCCAAAGAGAAAAAAATAATTTTTTTCCAATTGCAGTAACAATTATTGTTATTCTTTTAGTTCCATCATCAGCTCCGCTAATTGGAATGCTAATGCTTGGGAATCTAATAAAGGAAGCAGGTGTTGTTTCAAATTTAGTTGAACATGCAAGAGGAGCTATGCTATACTGTATTACAATTGTACTTGGAATGACAGTTGGAGCAACTGCTGACGGAGAGCATTTTTTTAAATTTTTGTAACAATAAAAAAATCATTATTCTTGGATTAATTGCATTTTCTTTCGGAACAGTGGGAGGAGTGCTATTTGGGGAAAAATAATGTATAAATTCACAAAAAGGAAAAAGTAAATCCGATGATTGGAGCAGCAGGGGGTTTCAGCAGTGCCAATGGCGGCAAGAGTTGTTCAAAAAAATTGGGCAATCTGAAAATCCTAAAAAAATTTTTTTGCTAATGCATGCAATGGGACCAAATATAGCTGGTGTAATTGGATCGGCTGTAGCAGAGGAGTTCTTTTAATAATATTTAGATAAATCATTACTCTCATTAATTTTTGAAGTATTATATTTAATGGGAGTATTTTTTTAAATTAATAAATAGATGGAAGGAGAAAAATGATATAAATTTGTATAAATTTAATGAATTGGGTTCAACGAATGATTATTTGGAAAGAAATCATAGGAATTATGAGGAATTTGACGTTATTTGCGCTAAAAATCAGACTCATGGGAGGGCACGTAGGCAGAATAACTGGGTTTCTATGGAGGGAATGGCTATCTTCAGCTTTTTTTTGGAGGAAAGGGAAAACTGGGAAATTGAGGATTACTTGAAATTGCCTTTAATTGCTGGGCTTGCGACAATAAGAGGATTAGGGGGAATAGAAAATTTAGAGTATAAATTTAAATGGACAAATGATGTTTACTTGGAAAATAAGAAGTTATGCGGGATTTTGATGGAAAAAACAGATAATGTCTATATTGTTGGAATTGGGATAAATGTAAATAATATATTGCCGGAAAAATTGAAAAAAATAAGGCAATTTCATTGACACAGGCGACAAATAAAAAAAATATAAAATTGATGAAATTGTAAAAAAATATTGTTTCTGAATTTCAAATATTGTGTGAAAAATTTGGGAAATGGATCGTGGGAAGAGATTTTTAAAGGAAATAAATGAAATAAATTATTTGAAGAATAAAAAGATAGAATTGAAATTTGGAAATGAAAAAAAGTTCTGGGAATTGCACAAGATATTAATGAAAATGGAGAAATTGAAGTTTTTGGTAAAAAAAGGATGAAGCAGGAAAAAGGTGAGATTAAGAGTTTTTTTCAATTGGAGAGGTTTTTGAAAAAAATTATTTTTTTAAATTTTTATGCTATTTTCTATTTAAATGGCGAATTATACTGCTAAAAAAATTATATAAATCCAGGATTTGAGTAAAATAGTCATAGCTTTTTGAGTTCAGTTTTAAGGCAATTTTACTATAGTTATGAGGGTAAAACAATAGTTTTTAAAAGTTATCTAAAAGTTTATAAAAATAGCTTTTTAGATGACCTTTTTACTTAACTTTTTGAAAAATGATGTATAATTTATTGAGAAAAGTAAAAAAGGAGCAAAAATGTACTCTAGCAAAAGATTTGAAAAAGAAGTTTACAAATTGAAAGTGAGTGGCAAAGTTTGTAGGTGTTACCAATGGAACATTATAGGCGTTGGGAAAAGTTTAGGAAAAGTAAAATTTTCTAAAACTGATTATGGTACAAGAAGTTTAACAAAAGATAAATTAATTGAACTCCTTAAAGCAAATAATTTATGGAGTGATGAAATAGAGTGCCTGCAAAAAGATGTAATATATTGTCGAGTTTCAAGTCACGACCAAAAACATGGAGATTTAGATAGACAGATACAGTTTCTTATTAAAACTAATAATGATTTGATAAATCCTGTAATTTTATCTGAAGTAGGAAGTGGATTAAATTATAAAAAGAAAACAGTTCCAAAAGCTATTAAGAATGGTTTTAAATAATGAAGTTTCAAGAATATTTATTACTTATGAGGACAGGTTGACAAGATTTGGATTTGAATATTTGAGAACAATGTGTGAAATGCACGAAACCAAAAATAATAGTTGTTAAGGATGTTGATGTTAAAAAGTCTATAGAGCAGGAACTTATGGAAGATATAATGTCACTTATGGCTTCTTTTTTTCAGGAAAAATTATATGGAATGAGAAGTAAAAAAATAAAATTACAGAAAAGAAAGGGAAAAATAGATGGAAACAAAGGAAATAAAAATAGTGACTGAACATCTGAAAGAATTAAGAACAGTTGATGAACTTGAAGATTTAATTGGGAAAGAAAAAAACTAGCACAATTTTTGTAGAACATTATTTAGAAAAGGTAAAAGAGGATTTACCAGAACCTGATTTTTGACATTGAAGATATAATGAAGTAAAGGAGGAGGAAATGCTAAAGCGGAAATATACAACTGTTACTCAACTACATAAAACTAATAATAAAGAAATAATTGAATATTTTGAAAATGCTTGTGTATATTTCTGCAAGTTACAGAGGAAAGCATTTCATATATTCAAGAATGAAAATATAAAAAGGAATTAAAACTGAATATAAAAATTTAGACAAGATTTTTATGAAAGAGCATAATATTAGTAGAAGAACAGCTGATTCTATACTTAGAGATGTTCAAGGACGCATTAATGCACTTATTGAATTAAAAATATGAAGTTTCTCAAAAAGAATATAAAATTAAAACTTTAAAAGAAAGTATTGAAAAACTTGATGATAAAAATTTTAAAATTGCAAGAAAAACTAAAATAATAAAATAACAATCAATCATCTTACATATCGAAATTTAAAAAAATCAAGAGCATTAAAAATGAGATTAAATAAATTTAAAATGAGACTTGAACAACTTAAATGGGAAATAAAAACAGGAAATTATAAATTATGTTTTGGAACTAAAAATTATTAAAAAAAGTAAAAAGCAAAATTTTTGTTACAGCGTGATAGTCAAACAACATATATTGGAAGTCAAGATGAAACTGGTAGAAATCAAATGTTACAATTGAGTTATAATAATAAAAAAATAATCAATTTAACATAAAAATAAGAAAAGATTTTGGATTTGATACAGAAACAAAATATGTGTTTGGAAAATGTTATTTTTAATAATTATAAGAATGAATTGATAAAAAGCATTGCAAAACAAAAAAATTCAACACCATTAACTTATTCTATAATTCGTAAAAAAATAGCAGATATTACTTGCATTGCACTTTTGAATATAGAATTGAAAATAAAAAGTAACTTTTTAACAAGAAAAACTTATGGAATAATTGGACTTGATTTTAATAAAGGCTTTATTGCTTTGAGTGAAATAGATAGAAATTCAAATTTGATAGGAACTGATATTCTAAAATATCGTTTTTGGAAAAGGAAGCAAGACACAATCTGACTTAGAAAAATGTATTTCTAAAATATTGAAAAGAGCTTTAGAAACAGGAAAAGATATTTTGCATTGAAAATTTGAATTTTAAAGCTAAAAATTCAAAACAGAAAAAAAGCTAAAACTAAAAAGGTAAGCAATATAATAATATGTTGCATAGTTTATCATATACTCTATACGATAAACTAATAACAAATATAGCTTTCAGAAATAAAGTAAATGTTATAAAAAAATAAATCCAGCTTGGACTAGCTGGATTGCTAAGAATAAATTCTGCAACAGGATGAAATTAAATATCCATATAGGTGCTTCTTTTTGTTATTGCAAGAAAAGGAATTGGAATAAAAAGACGAAGTAAAATAAAAAACTAATTTTTCTGCATAAATTTGTATCTAACCAAGAGATTCGAGCAAATCACTTTGTGGAAGTTTAAATTAGTAACAATAATTTGAAATTGCTAAAGATTTACATATAAATGAAATTTCAAATTATTTGGATAACTCGTATGTCCTTTAGTTTTTTTATACTATAAAAATAACTTTGTATAACTTTGCAAATTACGGTCGAAGTCCACGATATAATTTCTATTTTTTTAAACGGGATTTAGCGTTGTATATCTGTCAAAAAGATTTTTTTATTTTTAAAAATTTTTTTAGAATTGACTATGAAAAATAACAAATGTTATAATATAAAAAAATTTTATATTATTTTTATGGCGGAGGTATTATGAAAAAAATATTTTTGAGAAGTTTGTTGCTGGTAATAGTTTTTTTATTTGCGATTAGTTGCGGGAAAAAGAATGATACGATTAAAATTGTATTTTTTTGCCAAAACGAAACTAATGATTCATTGAAGAAGTCAAGGGAAGAATTTGCTCGGATTGTGCAGGAGGCGACTGGGGAAAAAGGTTGAGATTGTTACGACAACTGATTATAATATTACGGTGGAAAATATTGTTTCTGGGCAATCACAAATTGCATATATTGGAGCAGAGGCATATTTGAATGCTAGAAAGCGTACAAAGGATATTGAGGCTGTGCTGACAAATTCAGGAGAAAGTGGAACGTTAAAAGATGCCCTTTATTACAGCTTTATTGCAGTAAGAGGGAAGATGCCGATAAATACCGTTCTGGGAATGGATTTGACCTGAAAAAGATTAAAGGTAAATCAATAGGATTTGTTACAAACAGTTCTACATCTGGATTTAAAGTACCTGGAGAGGTAATTGTAAAGGAATTTGGGCTAAAAAATACAGATGAATTGTTGGGAAATAAGGTATTTTCAAAAGTTATGTTTGGAAACTCGCATCCTGGGACTCAAGTTTTTATTATTTAAAAGGGATGTTGATGTTGCAACATTTGCTATTCCAAAAATCATTTACAATATATGAATTAGTTGCTGGAAAAGACTTTAATTCAGGGGCTACATATAAAGTTAAAAAAAGGAGCAGTTGCACCGTTTGGAGAATTTGCAGGAAAAAAAGTTTTACAGTTATAAAATCAATTCCTGTTTATAATGGACCAATTGTGTTTAATACAAGAACTTTGTCAAAGGAAGATCAGGAAAAAAATCAAAAAAAGGCCCTAATGGCTAAGTCAACAACTGATAATCCGCATATTTTTCAGCAATAAAAAAAGAGTAAAGTGAGAGGATTGTTCCTGAAGGAAAAATGATAATGTAGGATTTGTAGAAACAAATACAGCATGGTATGAAGGAATGAAAAAAATATAAAAATAAAACCTGTTTGATAACCATGAAAATTTAGAATTTAATAAAATAAAAAAACAGGCTATTGAACATGTCTAAATAATGAAAATTTAGGAGTAAAAATAAAAAAATGCGTTTAGATAAATTTTTAAAGGTAACAAGAATTATAAAAAGAAGAACAGTGGCAAAAGGAACTTGCAGATAATGGAAACATTGTTGTAAACGGAGATCCTAAAAAAATCTTCCTATGATGTGAAAAAAAGGCGATATTTTTTTGAAATAAAATATTTTTAATAAAAAAATATAAAGGTAAAAAGTGCTGGATTTACCGCCTGAAAGTCTGAAAAAAAGAATTTATTGAAGACTATATTGAGATAATTGAATAATCTGTACTTAAAGTTACTTTTAAATAAATTAAGGAAATATTATATTCTTTATCATTTTTCTCTTGTTTTTTTACGATAAATAAGGTATAATTGTATTGGAAAAATAAAAACTATAAAATAAGGAGAAGACTTATGAAAGTAACTGATATTCGTATTAGAATTGGAAGACAGACAGAAAAACATCGAAAGATTGAAGGCTTATGCCGACATTACATTTGACGAAAGTTTTGTCGTTCATGGATTAAAAAAATAATTGATGGACAAAACGGACTTTTTGTGGCAATGCCATCAAGAAGAATGCCAAATGGAGAATTTAAGGACATAGTTCATCCTATCAAACCTGAACTTCGTGCTGAAATAACAAAAAGTTATTTTAGAAAAAAATTTGAACAAGAAAAAGCAGCTATACTGAAGCTGAATAATATTTCCATTAAAAAGTACACCAAAATACTAAAATCATATATACATAATAATACTAATATCAGTGGTGTACTTTTTATTTCTTCTTAATTTTTTTCACTTTTAATCTTACAATTCAAAAATTTATTTTATTTTCAAAATTAAACTAATCTAATATCGTTTTTTTATTTATTTTCTTTCTTAATTGGAAGATATAGCAAAAATTGTAAAAAAATCATTGTCAATATTAAAACAATATCATATAGCCAGATTGGTTTTTATAAAACTCACTTGTGAAATAATATGAGTTCTTAAAAAAACATTGCGTTTATTCCTTTAAAAAAATAAAATTATATGTAAATGCATATAAAAAAATATGAGAAGTAATGTAATTATTGATTGAATAAGTCCTTTTTTTGTAGGTTTTCCACCCTAAATAAGCGGATCCAAAAAAAGCTGTAAATACAATAAGCGCATGCATTATCATAAAAAAATATACGTAATAATTATCGTGATAATAGATTATTCCAGGTAAAAATTAATGCTAAAAACTGGTCCAAAAAGTTAAATAGTAAACAGCATTATAAAAAAATTTTTGTCCTGAAAATTAGATATAATCCTGCGAAAATTGCTGCAAAGTTACAAAGATGTATTGGCATAACGTTGGTTATAGGCTCATTTTTGGTACATTAACCTGTAAATTGAGTCGATTATTTTAAATATTAATAAAAAAATAACCTAAAATTGTTGAATATTTTTTTCTATGTTTACATTCTTAAAAATTCTTGGAATATAAAAATAAAAAAATATGCAAATTAAAGTTGATACTACAAAGGTTTCTATGTGAATTGGACTAAAATAGCTAAAAAGTCAAAGTTTCTCCCTTCCTGTTTCCTATTTTTTTATTTAAAAATTTCTCAATGCTTTTTCATTGTTTTTGACTGTAAAAACATCCAGTCTTTTTATTCCAGGTATATTATAGGCTACTTTCCAAGTTCCCAGAGTGTTCTAAACCTGGATTGGCATCTTTTGGCAAGTATGGATTTGTGCCCTTTTCAAGTGTTGTGTATTTTATGTTTGACTTTTGGGCAATAACCTTTCTTGCGCCTTCTAGAAATTGTGCATCTGTGTAATCGGCTCTCCAATTGTCTTTTGCTACTGTGGCTCCTCTTTTTATAAGTTCGCTTGTAATTGCATTCATTCCTGGATAGGCTTTCGCATCGCCAGTTGAAACTGTTATCCATAGATTATTTTTTGCCATAGTAGACACTTCTTTTGGATTCCATTGGCAAGCTACCAAATATGAAGCTGCAAACAATTCTGGATATTTGTAGTTCATGACAATAGCCATCATTCCACCCATTGACTGTCCTGTTGCATATAATTTTTTTTCATCAATGCTATATTTTGAAATTAAATAATCTCTTATCAAATTTACAGTCGCATCCAGATCGCTTGTAATATCTCCATTGTCATCCACTACTTGTCTTGAATATTGAGGAGCTAGCACAAATGCCTCATGTCTTGCCTGTTCTTCAGGAGCTGCAAATGAAGTTGCGCCATTTCCTTGAAATAAAGCAGTTTTCGTGTCTTCGCTCAGAACTCCCTTATCGTGCATAAACAGTACAAGCGGATATTTTTTTATTCTTGTCATAATTTTTTTGGAATATAAAGATTATATTTCACACTTGTCCCAGTTTTTTTGGATCTTTATACACAAACTGCTTAAAGTTTTCCACAATCAGGTTTCTAGTTTTATTATTTTTCAAGTATTGCAATGCTTTTTTTCCAATTTTTTTTACCATTTGTAAATAAAATATCTTCCTTTTGTGTTATTTTTAGAAGTTGCTTTTTCATTTGAAACCAACTTCATCATTTCCTTCAAGGCGAAGAGAAGCCCCGCTGTCCTTTGGATTTAATTCAATAATGACAAATCTTCCGTCTTTTACAATATCAGTTCTTTTCTGGACGGGTATTTGAATAGATTTTTTTCAACAGTTCTGTCTGATACTGTAAAAGTATTCTTTGTCAATTGCGAATTTACTACCCTTTTCATTAAATTCTACAATAATATGCGTAATTTGCTGTCCTGTTCCAAAAACTTCCGTTACAGATGTTACACTTCTTATCCCTTTGGGATATTTTTATTTTTTTCGGTCTTTAATGCAGTAGTTGTTTCTGCTGAAACAATGCCCGCTGATATTAACATACCGAAAATTGTTAAAAATAATAATATTTTTTTCATAGATATCCTCCTTTGCTATTTTTTTATCCAGATACATTCAATAGCTTTTTAATTTCATTATTTTTTTAAAGAAAAGCCCTTGATAAATTTTTACCATAATTTTTTATATTTCAAATATTATTTGCCTTTTAATTTTTCAATATTCTCAATTTAGTTTGTTATTTTTTTAGTTTTATGGTAAACTATTTAAGTAAAAAGCAAGGCATTTTTTTAGAGAAATTTGGCTTGTATTATGATATTTTTCTGGGGGGAAAAATGAAGAGGGATAATGGGAATAAAAATAATAAAAAAATAGATTTTGAACGAATGCTGGATGAAGAAAAGGAAAAGGGTCATCGAGAAAGACTAAGGCAGCTGATTTCTGTCAACAGGGGCAAAAAGGATTTACAGATTGTGAAATTTTGGAATTATTGCTTACTTATACAGTTACTAGGAAAAACTGCAGAGGAATTGCAGGGGAACTTTTAAGGAAATATCGGGATTTGTATACGATTTTGAAACAGCCTAGGGAAGAACTGCAAAAAAATAAATATATGACTGAAAGGGCAGCCGTATTTTTTTAAACTTTTATTTGAAATAATTGAAAATGAATTGTATAAAAAAAGTATATAATGAGCGAATCGTACTTTCAAGCAACCTGAAATTGCTGAATTATCTGAAATTTTTCCCTTTTAAGCAGGGATATTGAAGTATTTAAGGTATTATTTTTTTAAATACACAGAATGAACTGTTAAAGGAAGAGGAACTTTTTTTGGAACGATCGACAGAAGCACGGTCTATATTCGGGAATTGGTAAAAAAAATTTTAGAATATAATGCAAAAGGAGTAATTCTGGTGCATAATCATCCATCAGGCTCATTAAAGCCGTCAGAATCTGATATTTTTGCTGACGAGAAAGGTAAAGGAAGTTTTGGAAAATATAGAAATACGGTTGCTGGATCATTTAATAATAAGTGAAAGAGGGCATTTCAGCTTTTTTTGGAAGGTGGGATTTTATGAAGATAATAAATATAAAATTTAGGAAAACAAAAAAAGTTTATCCATTTATGATAAGCGATTCGGAAGATTATAAAAAGGGAGATTACGTTCTTGTAGATACAATTCGTGGGGAACAGATAGGAATAGTTCTTGGAATTGCATTAAATAGGCAGAATGCTGATCAAGATGATTTGAAAATTAGGGAAGTAAAAAAAGAAAATTGACAGAGGAAGAAGTAAAAAAATTAGCAGATTTGGATAAAAAGGCTGATGAAGCATATTTTAAATGTAAAAAGATTGTAAAAAGACTGCTTCCTGAAATGAATCTTGTTATTGGAGAATATACATTTGATGAAGGAAAGCTAATTTTTTTATTTTACAGCGAATAACAGGCTTGATTTTAGGGAACTGGTAAAGGAAGTAAATAAGACATTTAAAAAAAGAGTGGAATTTTATCAAATTAAGACAAATGATGAAGGAAGAATTTTGTCAGCTTTTTGGGAAGTATGGACGGGAAATTTACTGGTAAAAAAATAAAAAAATGAAGAGTGTGCAGAAATTTTTTTGTAAATAGAATACTTGAAATATGAGAAAAATATCCAGTAGTGGAGGATTTTTGTAAGACATGCAAATTTTGATATATTGTTATGCAAAAGTACTGAATTTACTGGATTTATCTATTAGTTTACACAAAAATTCTGGACACTCCTTTTAGAATTGTAAATAAGTATAATTTTTTTCAGGGATTTGATAACTTGAATTAAAAAAATATGGATATTTATAAAAATTTTTTTAAAAAAAGAGTTGAAATATTTGAAAATATATGTTATACTTATTGAGTAATAAAGTTGATGTGGTCGCATAGCTCAGTTGGGAGAGCACCTGCCTTACAAGCAGGGGGTCATTGGTTCGAGCCCAATTGTGACCACCATTTTTTTATGGAGGTGTAGCTCAGTTGGTTAGAGTGCTTGCCTGTCACGCAAGATGTCGCGAGTTCGAGTCTCGTCACTTCCGCCATTTGCCCAGATAGCTCAGTCGGTAGAGCAAGGGACTGAAAATCCCTGTGTCCGTGGTTCGATTCCGCGTCTGAGGCACCATCATAACAACTAAAAATTAGAATATATAGTGCAAATCAGTAATTATGCTGTTTTTGCATTTTTTTATTATTTTTTTCAAATAGCAAAATTTTTTAGTAAAAGATCAATATTTTATGTGAACTACTCCCGCTTTCAGAAGCGGGAGCTTCTTGGAAGTATCTGCTTTTTGCTAGCCAAATATATTTACTAAGCTCTTCGGGCAGTCCCTGCCCTGTTTTTTTATTTTTCCTAATATTCCAACATCAATTTTTCCAATGTTTTTTTATATTCAGTGTCTGCATTGTAATCTCTATCAATCTCAATTCCACAGCACTCACATTTATAGCTTCTTTCTGATAATTTCAGTTCCTCTTTAATATTTCCACATTTACTGCAAGTTTTCGACGACGGAAACCACTTATCTATCTTTCAAAAAAATTGCTTTCCTAAAAACATCAGTTTATACTCAAGCATCCTCAAAAACATTCCCCATCCATTATCTCCTACACTTTTCCCAAAATTTAATGACTGGCTCATCCCTTTCATATTCAAATCCTCAACAACCACAGCATCATATACTTCAGACAATTTTTTTGATAATTTATGCAAAAAAATCTCTTCGACAATTTTTTTAATATACTCATGCAATTTTTGATATTTTTCATTTTTTTGCTTATACCAATTTTTAGAAAATTTCACTTTTTCTTGATAATGATTTTTTGTAATTTTTTTCAATTCTTCTTCCAACATCCTAAAATATCTTTGATAATCAGCCCTTTGGTTTTCAGAACTGACAAATAATTCAGACATTGAAAAAAATCAAGCCCAATTACTTTATCATTACTTGGTATTTTTTTGAACTTCTTTTTCAAATTCCGTCAAGATAGAAAACATAATAATTTCCATTACTATTTATTAGTGTTACCGACTTTATTCTATAATTCTTTGGTATTTCTCTATGATATTTTTAATTTTATTCTTTTTCAATTTTGGCAAAAACCAAATACTTGTTTTCCTCAATTCGTATCGAATTGTTCACACAATTTGTCGTGTAACTTTTAACACTAGTCTTTTTAGATTTGAACCTTGGAAATTTTTGCCCTCTTCTGAAAGAAATTCGTAAACGATCGTTTTACATTCAATTGAGCATTTGAAAGTGCCAGACTGTCTACTTCTTTCAGAAAATTGATTTTCACTTTTCAAACTAGCAGGTGTAATTATTTTTATTTTTTTCCCAGTTTCTTCATAAAAATTTATTTGCAGTATACAAAAATCGTATTGTAAACAAAACGAACACATCCAAAAAGTCTTGTTTATCAACAACTCCTGCTCCTTATTTGGATAAATTCTATATTTGAATGCTAAATTATATTTCATAAAATTACACCTTCTTTTGATTTTTGAATATTATTTTTAATGACTTCTCTTCAATATTTTATAAAAAAATTGTATCATAAGTGTATCCTTTTTTTCAACTTTTAAAAAAAGCAATTCATCTCCCACTTATAGAAAGCCTACGACTTCTTGCTATCTTTTTGTTAAACAAAAATTTATTAAATAGTGCAAGAACACTCGCTACTTTAGTCGTGGGAGGTTCAGAGATGAATCCATTAGTTTAATGGAAAATGATATTAGAATTTTTTTGAAAAAAATTAACTTAACTGCTTTATCTAATAAAAAGGTATTTTTACAAGGAAAAAGATTGACAAATTATAAAAAAATTATATTATAATATAATGACTTGTAAGTCAATTTTTTTATTGTTAGGTAGGAAGATGTTTGTAAAAAGAGAAAAATATAAAAAAACAAAAAAAAGAGGAAAAATATTGGAAAAAGGCCTTTGAATTATTTAGGAAAAAAATGGGTATATGGATACAAAAAGTTGAGGATATAACAAAAGGCATTGGGAATTTCAAAAAGGGAGTTTTTTTATACGTATTTCAAGACGAAAGAGGAACTTTTATGTGAATTATTAGAAAGTAAAAAAAATCTGAAATGGAAAAAAATATTCGAAAAGTAGAAATTGATGAAAATCCGAAAAAAACTTTGGAAAAATTTTTATTAAAGAAAGATTTAAAAGTATTCTAGAACTTTTTGAACAATGTGGATATTGGAATAATGAATTCTTTTACCCAGAATACAAATGTAGGGAAATTTCATGAAGAAATGACAAAAATTTTTTTAAGAGTTTTATCAAAGAAAATATACTTTTTAAGATATGAAAGTAACAGAGAATACGATATGGAAATTATTTCAGATTTTTATAATTTTGGCAATTAATAATTATTTGATTAAAAAAATTGTATGTAAAAAAAGAATATACTTTTTTTCCTCAAAGGGAAGAGTTTGATGGGATAGTAGAGGATAATCAGAAATTAATTAATGAAATTTTAAAATTCATCGATAATGCATTAAAATAGATTAAACAGGAGGACAAGATGAAAAAAAATAAATTGCGAATGATAGTGGTGCCATTATTATTGTTAATTGCAATTCCGGGTTTTGCAGAAAAAATAACGATACAGGAAGCAGCAGAAATGGCAATTAAAAATAATAAGGACATTAAGATTGAGATGTTGAAAACAGAGCAAGGGAAAATTGATGTGGATAGAGCCTGGGCTAACAGATTTTTTTACAGTAGGGTTATTCTGGAAGCGCTCAAGAGCATTTTTGGATAAAGAGTTTTAGTAGAACTGGAGAGGCTTATCAGCATTACTTGACATTGTCGCAACCGATCTATACAGGCGGAAAATTGAAACTGAATCACGAAATTAGTAAAGAAAAATTGACATTGTCGCAGCTTAGTCTGGATAAAGTGAGAAAAGATACAGTTTTAAGCACAGTTCAAGCGTATATTGATGTTTATAATGCAATGAGTACATTTGGGAGTGTTGCAGAAAATCGAAAGGAAACACTAAATGAAAATTTGAAAAACACAAAAAAAGAATTATATGATTTGAGAATGACGACTCAGCCAGAACTTACAGAAGCAGAAAGAAGTTTGTCATCCATTGAAGCACAAATCGTAGAACAGGAAGGGAAATATTGAAGTTTCAAAAGGAATCATTAGGGAATTTTTGATTGGAATGAAAAGACAGTTCACAAATTGAGATAGTTCCATTTGGAGTTGAGGATAACTTTTACGAAAAGACAGTTAAATTAGAAGATGATTTATCAAAATTGAAAACAGAAAAATACAGAGTATAAAGATATCTATGAAAGCAAAAATGATTTGAGTAAGAAAAAAATGTTAAAAGTTGCAGAAGCAGATTTACAAAAGCCAACTGTTAGTGGGAATGATAAATTACGGATATTACAAAGTCAAGATAGAGTTTGGAAATATTTTTCAAGACAAGAAAACTTTACGACTTCAGCAGGTGTGAAAATTGGAGCTGGGACATATTTGACTGGGGAACAAGAAAAACAATGTAAAATATGCGAAAAAAAGACTCAAGAAATATCAGAACTGTTCAAGTGGATCAAACTTTGGAAAGCTGTTCAAACGAAATATGAAAAAAACTTATTATCAATTAAGATCATTGGAAAAAAAGTATAGCTAGCATTGCAATTAGCGGTTCAAAAAGGCAGAAGAATCTTATGAAATGGAAAGAGAAAGATATTCATATAGATTAATTACGATGGAAAATCTATTGCAATCTGAAACTAATTTAAGACAAGCCAGAGTAAATTATGCACAAGCTAAATTGAATTATTATTTCCTAGTTTCTAAATATGGAGCATATTTGGATTAAAGATGTTATAAATAAAGAGTTACAAGAAGTTTTTAATAATATGTTATTTAAAAAAATAATTTAAATTTATAGATTTTTTTATAAATACTACTGAAAAAAATAAAAAATAGGGAGGAAAAATGAAAATAAATAAAAAAATAATTGTAGCGATGATGGTGCTAGCATTGCTTACTGTTTCATGCGGAAAGAAAAAACCAAAAGGAAATTCATCTACAGCAAGACCAGTAAAAGTGCAAGTAATCGGTCAAAAATCAAATGTCGTTGGGATACACGGCGAGTGGGTCGATAAAAAGGGATAGAAGAAATACCGTATACAGCGACTTCAAGTGGAGAAGTTGTAGTAATTAATGGAAAAAATGGTGATTATGTGAATGCAGGGCAAGTAATTGTGGCGATTGATAATCAAGCGGCAAGATCTGGTGTTAGAGAGGCTGTTTCAAATGTAAGAACGGCAGAATCTAATATTAGTTCGGCACATGGAGATATTAGTGCAGCTAAAGGAAATATTGCCTCAGCAGCAGCAGCAGTGGAAGAAGCGAGAATTAATTATCAAAAAAATATAAAATGTTATATGATAAAAGATTAATTACAGAAACTGATTTCTTGACAGCACAAACAAAATTAAGTTCGGCACAAGCTAACTTAAATTCAGCTAGAAGTAACTATAATACAGCGGTAAATGCATTATCTTCTAGAAGAAACAGTTTGAGTTCGGCACAAGCTAATTTGGCTACAGCAAATGATACTAACAGTAAAACTGTTATTAAAACTAAAGTTAGCGGATATATTGCAAATATGGATTTAGAAAGACATCAACAAGTATCAGCAGGAGCAAAAATTATTTACATTGGTTAATGAAAGTGAAATGAAATTGGAAATTGGAGTTCCAGCAGAAATTGTTAAAAAAATTCAAATGGGAGCACAAGCAACTATAAAAGTTGATGAATTGAATGGTAAGGAAATTGTTGGAACAGTTTATGAAATAGCAGCTTCAGCTGATTCAGCTAGTAGACAATTTATTGTAAAAGTTAAATTCCCTAATCCAGATAGAGAGTTAAAAAGTGGAATGTATGGAAAAGCAAATATTGCAACAGGAGCTGAAGATGGGTTGATTATTCCTAAAAAGGCGATTGTAGTAAGAGGAGTTCAGCAAGTTATTTATGTTATTAGAGATGGAAAAGCAGTTATGATACCGATAAATATTTCTAATCAAAATGAAACTTATGCGAGCAGTGACTGGTGATGGCTTGACAGCTGGTGATCAGTTAGTTGTTGATGGACAAAAATGTTGTACAAGCGAATGAAAAAGTAAATATTGTGCAGTAATAGAAAAATAGAGAAAGGAGCGTACGGTTATTGCAATCGTATGAGATAAAATGACAGTAGCAGAATTTGCAACGAAGAGAGTAGTGTCGACAACGATGATACTTATATTTATGATTTTTTTGCTGGTTGGGTAGCGATGACAGGTATGAAACAGGAAAGAATACCAGATTATGATATACCGATAGTTGTTGTTAATGCCACTTGGACGGGAGCAACAGCGGAAGATGTAAAAACACAAGTATCTAAAAAAATTGAAGATGCGGCATTGAATGTAGATGGAATTAAAAATATTACAACATCTTCATCTTATGGTTCATCAGTAGTTACGATAGAGTTTAACTATGGTGTAGATACAGATATTAAACAAGTACAAGTTCAAACACAAATAGATAAAAATAAAAAGGACAATTGCCAGATGATGATAACTTTAAAGATCCTACAGTATCAAAATTAGATATAGCAGGGAGTTCCAACATGGCGTTAATGATTGGAATTACTGGGAAAAATAAAGAGTTAATAACATCATTTGTTGAAGAAACATTACAACCTAGATTGAAGAGAAATAGAGGTATCGGTAATATTTCTGTAATGGGTAATGCGACAAGACAAATTAAAGTTTGGCTGGATCCAGCTAGATTAAAGGAATATAATTTGTCAGCGGCAGAAATTTATAGTAAAATAAAAGCAGCTAATACGGTAACACCAGCAGGTACAATAACTGATGGGACGAAAGAATTTATCCTAAAAGTTGATGGAGAATTAAAAGAGCTTGATCAAATTCAGGATATCGTTATTTCAAATCAAAATAATCAAACAGTTAGATTGGCTGATGTGGCAAAAGTTGAGTATGGAACAGAGGATCCTACATCATATGTAACATATAATGGAAAAGAAATGGTTGCCGTTATGATTCAAAAGAGTAAAGATGGTAACTTGGTGGAGGTTGCTAAAAAGGCTAAGGAAACTTTGAAAGAAGCAAAACCATTATTTCCAGAAGGTTCTAGTTATAATATAATAGTTGATAACAGTGAAAAAGTTAGTGAATCAATAAAAAATGTTGCAAGTTCTGGGATACAAGCGGTTATCATTACAATCATAGTACTTTTTGTATTCTTGAAAAACTTGAGAGCGTCATTAGTTGTGGGAACATTGATTCCGATTTCAGCAATGTTTACATTCTTCTTACTTACAACACAAGGGATAACATTGAATATGGTTTCGTTAATGGGATTATCACTTGCAGTTGGATCATTAGTAGATAACGGAGTTGTTACGCTGGATAATATTTTTGATCACATTCAGATTAATAAGGAACCAGCAGATGTAGCAGCGATACGGGGTACAAATGAAGTAATTCTTCCGATGATGGCGTCAACTGCAACTTCAGTTTGTGTATTTTTACCAATTATATTATTTGAAGGACTTGCTAAGGAAGTATTTAAGAGTATTGCATTTTCAATGATGTTTGCGTTGTCAGCTTCGATTATTGTTGCGATGTTATGGGTTCCAATGGCTTCGAGTTTATTTTTTTAGATGTTAAAAAAATATCAGATAATGCTGAAAAAAAGTCTGCTAAATTTAATGCATTTAGAGATAAATATAAAGAATTAGTGGCAAAAGTATTGGAAAATAGATGGAAAATGGTAATTGGAGTTACAATAACATTTGTTATAGTTGTATTTGGAATAGGAAAAACGGTAAAAACTACGTTCTTTCCAACGATTGACGATAATCAATATTCGGTAGTTGCGACACTTGCGACAGGATTAGATTTAGATGTGTCAAAAGATATTGCAAATAAAAATGGAAGCTGTTGTAAAAAGCAGATCCAGCGACTAAAGATATAAAATGTTATTGCCTCAAAAAGTGCAGCGACAATAAATGTCGATGTAAAGAAAGATACGATGAAGGCAATGAACCGTGTCAGAGAAAAATTAAAAGATTTACCAAATGTAACACTTGCGGTTTCACCACAAAAAGCAGGAGGTCGTTTATCGCAGAAGGATTATTCGTTTCAAATAGAAGGTGATGACCCACAAGAATTAAATAGAATTGCAAATTCGATAATGAATGATATGAAGAGCCAGTCTTGGTTTAAGGATGTTAAGTCATCGACTGAAGGTGGATATCCACAAGCTAAATTGGAAGTTGACAGAGTAAAAGCGGAAAGTTATGGAATAACTGTAACAGATATTACTCAAATGTTGTTTATGACAGCATCTGGATCAGCAAATCCAATTGATGTAACTCAAAGTACAGAAACATTGGATGTAGTGTTGGAATTGGAAAAAAATCAAAAAAATTCATTGAATAAAATTATGGATTTAGAGATAAAAACTAATAAAGGAACTTATGTTAGATTAGGAGATATTGCTACAATGCAATATGAAGAAAGTGCGTCAACTATTTCAACAGAAAATGGTACAAAGAATTGTAACAGTTGGTGCAAAACTTGGATAAATCAAAAAGGATTTAACGATGCAGCTGACATTTATTCAACAGTCATTCAAGAAGGCAAATCCAGCTGTAGGATACAAAATTGGGGTAGCAGGACAAGCTAAAAACCAATCTGAAATGGGTGGACAAATTATGAAAGACTTGTTACTTGCGATTGTGTTGATTTATACAGTACTTGCGGTTCAGTTGGAATCATTTATCTTGCCACTTATGATTATGACAACATTGCCATTATCAATGATTGGAGTAATTTTAGGATTAGCGATAACTAGAGTACAACTTAGTATGTTCGTTATGATCGGTATTTTGATGTTATTTGGTATGGCGGTTAATAATGCGATTGTAATGCTTGATTTCGTTGCGGGATTACGGAAAAAAGGATGGTCGATACACGATGCCTTAGTAGAAGCCTGTGGTTCAAGACTCCGACCAATTTTAATGACAACGCTTACAACAGTATTAGGTTGGTTGCCAATGGTATTTTCAAGTAAAGGAAGTTCGGGATACTATCAAGGAATGGCGATTGCAGTAATGTTTGGACTTTCATTCTGTACGGTATTGACATTGTTCTTTACACCAGTGTTGTATTCATTGGTTGAAGAAAGAAAAGAGAGAAAACAAAAAGAAAAAGAAGAAAAGAGAAGACAGGAAAAAGAAGAAGAAAGAAGAGGATATGCTAAATAATTCGATTCTTTGATTTATTAAAGTGTTTGGTAACTTATAAAAAGTTAATTTTTTATGAGTTATCAGACAAAAATTATATTTATAAAAAAATTAGAGGGAGAATTTTGTGAAAAAGATTAGAAATATATTTTGATTCATTTTATACGGAAAAAAATGAAAGAAGAATTAAGAGAGTATGGAATAGATCAATATTTTTATAGTTCCAGCTGTTCATAGTTCTTGGAGTAAAACTTTTAAACATTTTAATACACATGTTTGGCCAGGGACAGACAGTATTTTAGTTACTTATTTGGAAGATAGGCACGCACAAGAGATTATACGGATTATTAAAATTATGAAGATAGATTTAGGTCGTGGAATTTCGATGGGAGCAGTTATTTTGCCTGTTGAAGATATTATTTTTGTAAAAAAATATAATTTTATACTATCTTCCAATTTAAATAGCAAATTAATTATAATTTTTCTCGCAAGAGGTCAAGCTTCCTTGTCAGTAAATAATATAAGATATAATTTCTGTTTTTTTAAATGGAATTTGGGTATAAAATGAAAAAGTAGTTTGAATATAAAAAAAGAACGGAGTGATTATTAATGGCAGTTTTTGAATTGAAACATCCACTAATTGAACATAAACTTTCAAATTTGAGAAATAAACATACAGATACTAAACTTTTTTTAGGGAAAGCCTAAACGAAATAGCAGGACTTATGGTTTATGAAGCAACAAAAACATTTGCCGCTCAAGGAGATTGAAACAGAAACTCCTATTCAGAAAAACTACTACAAAAGTTCTGGATAAACCAATAACATTAGTTCCCATCCTAAGAGCAGGACTTGGAATGATAGATGGAATACTGCGACTTCTTCCAAATGCAAAAAGTAGGGCATCTGGGAGTTTACAGAAACGAAGAAACTTTAGAGCCGGTCTATTATTACGCAAAAATGCCAACAAACGTTGTCGAAAGTCAAGTTTTTCGTAGTAGATCCAATGCTTGCAACAGGTGGTTCAATGATTTACACACTTGACTATTTGAAAAGAAAAAGGCGTAAAAAAACATAACTGTGCTTTTGTATCATTAGTGCTCCTGAAGGAATAAAAGAAATTTACTGAAAAAAACATCCTGATGTTGACTTATACATTGCGGCAATCGATGATGGACTCAATGAAAATGCGTATATTTATCCAGGATTGGGAGATGCAGGAGATAGAATATTTGGAACAAAAATAGTAAAATGAATTTTTTTAGGAAAATGCTCTAATTAAAATAATTAGGGTATTTTTTTGTATATTTTGATTAATAAATATTTTTCCACATTACTATGTTTTTCTTTTTATTTCATGTAGGATTGCTCATTCGCAAAATCCTACGACCTATGAGTTTAGTCTAACGATTTACTTTCTGCACTGACAATAAAACTCGCTATCTCAAACAGTTTTGTCAGCACATAAAAATCTCCGACGATTTTCTAAAGCGTAAAAATTATATTTTCATTATTTAAAAACATACTTGTTATTCTTTGATTAGAAACAGTTTAGTAACTAAATTTCTATTTAACCGAGGTTTAGTATAATCAATTTTTTCTCTTTTCTTCAAAAAGCAAAAAAAGAAGCAGAATCTCAAAAATTCCACTTCTTCACATAATGATTTATTAATAACGATTTCCATTTCCTTCTTCACAATAAATATATCCACTTCGTTTTTTTCATAACATCTTCTTCCGCTTCCTGCTCTATCTTTTTCATATTCTGCCCATCTTGAAGGATCTAAAAAACTAGCAACTTACTGTAGTTAGAGCAAAGAATTACAAGTCAAAAATCAACTTTTTCTCATATTTATCATCTCCACATTCTTTTTGTATTATAACATATTTTTATGATAATTGTTTGAAATTAGAATAACATTATAAAAAAACTATTTTTAAACAAGAGTTTAATTTTTTGATTTTAAAAGGAGTGAGAATACATTACAAACTTGATTTAAAAAGGAATTTTTTTATAATTACTTCTGCTCCTTCGGTTTTGCTGTCTTTATTTATAAATACTCCGTAATTTTTGCCGTAATAGAATTTTATTCTTTTATCGACATTTTGAATTCCTACACCGCCTGTCTTGCTTTTTTTGAACTGTTTGGCTTTTTCAAAGCCTATTCCGTTGTCTTTGACTGAGATATTGACAGTGCTGTTTTGTCTGTAAACGTCTATTGTGATAATTCCGTTTCCAGAAAGGTTTTTTATTCCGTGATAGATAGAGTTTTCTACAATTGGCTGGATTATGATTTTTGGAACTTTGATGGAAAGAAGGCTTTCGTCTTCTATGTTGAAAAAATAGGAAAGTTTGTCTTCATATCTCTGCTTTTGTATGAATAAATATTCTTTAGTGTGCATAATTTCATCTTTTAACGGTATTTTTTCGTGTCCGTTGCTAAGGGAAAGCCTAAAATAGTTTGCAAGTGATTTTGTAATGCTGATTACTTTTTCATTGTCTTCAAATTCTGCCATCCAAATGATTGTATCTAGCGTGTTATACAGAAAATGTGGATTAATCTGGCTGTGAAGAGCCTTTATTTCATATTCCCGTAAATATTTTATCTTTTCAACCATTACATTAAAATGTTCTACAAGGTTCTGAATTTCATAGCCTGTTTTTTCACTTAAATGAAATTCCCATAGATTATTTTTCAAAAGTTTTGCATATGATTTTTCCAGTTTTTATTAAAGGCCTTAGAATCTTTGTTATTACGATAAATGTAATAATAGAAGAAAAAGCTAATGAAAACTAGGAAAATGATAATAACTATGTGAGAAAATTTTTTTCTTTAAGGTAACTAAGTCATTTGTGTTTGCAAGGCTTCTTAAATTCCAGTTTGTATTTTTCAATCTGTGTTTCGTATAAATATGTATCTTTCTTTTTTATTCTTTTCTGAAAAATTTTTGCAAGACACTTTTTTTATCAGCAAAACATTTTCACGTCTTTGTAGTAAATAATATTGTTGTTTTTTGTCTACTATAATATTGTCGATTTGTTTTCCAAAAGAGATAGAATTTAAATATCTTTCAAGAATTTCATATTTTAATGTCAAAAACAATAACACCAAGATTTTTCTCCCTTTGAATTTTTTTATGTCCCGACTGATTGAAAGAAACCAGAGAGCTGAGTTCATAGAGGAGGCGGAATTTTTTCTGCTGGGATTAAAAACAGGGCATATCTGAATTGTTTATAGCATCTACATACCATTTTTTTCCTTCATCATATTTTTCTGATATTTTTCATATCATTATTTTTTTGTCACTGGATACAATGTTACCATTTTTTTCCAATTACAGTAATACTTTTTAATTCCTTTATTATATTCAAGAATCGAATAAATCATTTTTTTCAATGCTCTTTTTGAATCTTCATTTCCTGATATTAAAAAAATTTCTAACATCGGCATCAACAGATAAGAGATTAATCATATTTTTTTCAATTTATCCGCATAAAGAGTAATATAACGGGATGTATTTATAACATTTTTCGTTAGTATATTCAATTTCCTTGTTCATTATGATGTATTTTTGAAGTATAGTAAAAAAATACTGCTTAAAAAAAGTACAAACAGAAGATTTCCAATAATATAATAAAAAAACAGCTGAAGCAGACATCGAGTTTTTCATAGTTCTTTTTTTAGTTTCATAGTTTCTCCAGCACACTTTTCTTAAATTCTTTCGGTGTCATTCCAAAAGTTTTTTTAAATTTTTGAATTGAAATAATTAAAGTTTTTCCATTCCTACAAGCTCTCCAATTTGATAATTTTTTTCAGATCTGTTGTCAAAAAGCAGCAATTTTGCCTTTTTCCATCCGCATATTATTCAAATAGTCCTGAAAAGGAATACCAAACAAATTTTTAAAAAGTGAACTCAAATATCCAGAAGATAAATTCATTTCGTCAGCCAGAGAATTTAAGTTAAAGGAAATATCGCTGTATTTTTTTCTTCAATTTTTGTTAAAAATATCTTTATACTTGCTATGAGAAATATTTTTTTATCAGATTTCTCAATTTGGCTAATTTTATTAATAATTTTTTTCTTGCTTCGTTATATCTTTTATCTTCTTCCAGCTTATAGATAAGTTTTGAAATTATTTCATTTATATCCGTTTTTTTGAAACAGGTTTTAAAATATAGTCTTCAACTCCGATTTTTTTAAAGCCTTTTTGAGCATATTCAAAATAGTCATATCCAGAAATAATGGCTATCTTAACATCACTTTTTCAGATATTTCATTTCCTCGGCAAGAGTCAGCCCATTTTTTTAAAGGGAATATTTATATCCAACAAGACAAGGTCAGGCAAGACTTCTGAAAAAGTCTTAAAGGCAGAATTACCATCTTCTGCCTCATAAACATCACTTATCTTATATTTTTTTCAAAAATCAATAAAGGTTTTAATACCTCTTCTTATAATCGGTTCATCATCAATTATTAAAATACTATACACTTATTTAACAGCTCCTTTGATTTGTGCAGCAGTCAGATGTCCCGGCAAAGTTTTAACAATATTCAAGTTCCCATCCAGTACAATGTTTGAAGGATACCCCAAAATTTTTGCCCTTTTTAGCACTTCCCCCTTTTCATCTAGCAATACAGTAGTATTTTTGTAATTAAGCCCTTTATACCATTGAATAAATTTGGCTGTAGGTTTTTCTCCTTTTTGTCCCGGAGAAGCAATTGTTATAACTGTAAAATTCTTACTTTTATCTGCACTTAAAGAATTAATTTCGCTTAATCCCGAAAGACAGATAGGACACCATGAAGCCCACATTTTAATATATATTTTCTTCCCTTTGTACTTGTTAAGGGAAACAGGTTTATTATTAATGTCCTTTAACTGAACTCCTTGCAATGTATTTCCAAATGAAATCGATCCAAAAACTCAACAAAGTTACAATTGTTACAATTAATTTTTTTCATAAAAATTACTTCCTTTCTGTATTATAACAAATTTAAAATATTTTTTTGTAATTATTTTTTTAAGTTATTTTTGATTACTAATTGTTTTTATAAAAATTTTAAAAAAATAAAATTATTAAAACTTATTCATTATTAGTAAAATTCCCATAAATATAATTAGAAATCCTCCAAAAGATTTTTAAAATAGTTTGTGTATTGATTTAAAAGCTCGTACTTTTTTTAGCAATTCCTGAGAAAAAAAGGAAAAATAGAACAAATGGAGTGGCGAGTCCTAAGACGTATATAAACATCATTAACCCTCCATAGACTGCAGATCCTTTTTTTCCCCTGCAAGAGTAAGCACCGAGGCAAGAATAGGGCCTACACATGGAGTCCACCCTAGACTAAATGTTAGTCCTAGCAAAAAAAGCCTGTAATGAAGAATTTTTTTCTCAATTAAATCCAAATTTATAGATTTATTTTTTTCTAAAAAGTTAAATTTTTAAGATGCCTGTCTGATGTAATCCCAGTATTATTACAAGTATTCCTGCCAAAACTTTTATAGTGTCATTGAAGAAAATTCCCGTAAGAAAACTAAAACTAAAGCCAATGCTTACAAAAGTAAGTGAAAGACCTAAAATAAATAGAAAGGTATTAAGCACAGTTTTTTTTCCTTTGCTTAAAATTCCCAAATATACAGGAACAATGGGAAGAATACATGGAGATAGAAAACTTGCTACCCCTCCTAAAAATACGCTTCCTACGAGTAATGGCTGATTAAACATAAATTATCTCCTATCCTGCTCATTTTACTGAACTAATTTTATTAAATATCCGTAATGCTCTTTTTCCATATCTTTTAATGGGATAAATTTAATTGAAGCACTGTTTATGCAATAACGAAGCCCGCCTTTGTCTTTAGGTCCATCATCAAAAACATGTCCCAAGTGGGCTTTTCCGCTTCGACTAAGCACTTCTGTCCTTACCATATTAAAACTTGTATCATTTGCATAAGTTACAACATCTTTTGAAATAGGTTTTGTAAAACTTGGCCAGCCACAGCCAGAATCATATTTATCCTTTGAGGAAAATAATGGCTCTCCTGTTGTTATGTCCACATAAATTCCAGCTTCATGATTGTCCCAGTACTCGTTTGAAAAAGAATGTTCGGTATTTTTTTTCTGTGTAACGCTGTACTGCAGTGGAGTAAGCCGTTTTTTTAATTCTTCGTCACTTGGTTTTGGATAATCTTTTGGATCAATAATAACTTCATCTGCCTTACTGACATCAATGTGACAATATCCGTTAGGATTTTTTTTCAAATAGTCCTGATGATATTCTTCTGCGAGTATATAATTTTTTTCAAAGGGCTGAACTTCAACTTGAATTTTATCTGTATATTTTTTCTGCTCTTCTTCAATTTCCTGTAAAATAATTTCTTTATCTTTGGGATTAGTATAATAAATCCCTGTTCTGTATTGTCTGCCTCTATCATTTCCCTGCTGATTAATGCTAGTAGGATCTACAACTTGAAAATAATATTTAAGCAGCTTGCTCAAAGAAATTTTGTTTGCGTCATATTTTACGTGAACTGTTTCTGCGTGATCCGTTGATGCGACAATGTTATAACTCGTTTTTTCAGTTTTACCGTTCGCATAGCCAACCGTAGCATCCTTTACCCCGTCAATTCTTTCCATATATGCCTCAAGTCCCCAGAAACAGCCACCAGCAAGATAGATTTCCCTGATGTTTTCGTTCCCTGTCTGAATCATATTTTCTTTTTTCGGTTTATTTTCATTTCTATTTTTACGATTTTTATTTGATAATACTACTGAAAATAAAGCTAAAGATAGTATTAAAAATAATAGTAGACTTCTAGATTTCATAAAACCACCTCCCGATTTATATTTAAATATTTTTTTGTATCTACAAGAATAGTATAGTCCAAAAAAATTGATAAAAATGAAATATAGTAATATTTTTTTCTATAATTTTTATAATATTTGTTTATTTATTTACTAATCAAATTTGATGCAATTAAAAATGTTAAGTTAAAAATATAAAATTAATATTGCAATTTATGATGATAAAAAAATAAAGGATTGTATAGGAATATTTATTATAAAAAAATAAAGAAGATATTTTAAATGTTATAAAAAGGATATAAAGTGAAAAACCATATGATTTTTTATGTTTTCAATTTGGGGATAATTAATTGTATTTTTGCTAAATATAAAAGATAATTCTGATGAGTAATTGTAGTATTGTAAAAATTTATAGAGAATATAGTATAATAGATGTAGATGAAAAACAGTTGCAAAAAAACAATGAAAATATTGACAGTGGTTGTAGCTGCTACATCAATTAATTCAAATGGAGAAAATGAGAAAAATCAAGAAATTAGAAGAAGTTTCTGATACTTGTTATAGTTTTGCCTCTTAAAAAAATTAGTAGAAGCGGATTCTAGTGCAACTTTTGATAAATTATTTGAAAAAAAGAGATGAAATTTTTTATAAAAACATGTAGAATTTATAACAAATCTAATAAAAAATAAGGGATAGTGAATCTTGATCTTGATGATATTAAAAATAATGCTAGAAAAATTCAGGAGAAGGTATAACAGCATTTGGTAAAAGGGGAAGGACAGGATAAGGTAAAAACTTGTTACAAAACAAATAATAAATAGCCCTTTTTATAAAAAAATCTTCCAAAAGCGAGAAAGATACTGTTAAGCATTACAGCAGCAGCAGATATTGGATTAACGGATTTACAGGAGGTAACTATGATATTAAATGAAAAAAATTTAGAGCAGATCAAATAAATATGCTATGGGGATACATTATGGATGCTGAGCTTGAAGATAAAATTGAAGTGGAAATGCTGATAACGGATTTTTCTAAATAAAAATATATAATCAATATAAAAATTTAAAGAAAGGAGCTTTGTATAATGAAACTATATTATACAAGAAATATAGTGTGAATACAAAAGAAATAAAGAAGAAATTACAAAACTATATAAAAACTAATAAAGGTATAGAAACAGTTTTAGGAAAAATTGACATTCACAAACAGTGATGGACTTGGAGAAGGAGGAAATGGATTAGTATATTTGTCAGAAATAAATAAAAAGAAGATAGCAATTAAGTTTTTTAATTACCGATTCTGAAAGAAAATGTACTAGATTTAAGTCGGAATACTTTAATACAAATTATGTTAGAGATGAGTTATGCAATATCGTTAATATGATATGCTATGGAGAACTTCAAATAGAAGATGAAACTATTATTTCTTATATAATAATGTCCGCGTATGCAAAAAAATTTAAAGAAATATAGAAAAGAAAAGGATGAAGTTCAAGAGGAAGATTTTAAAAAAATTAATAGAGTTTCTTTTAACTACATTAAAGTCAATTCATAAAAAATATTATACATCGAGATATTAAACCTGAAAAATATTTTTAGTAGATGAAGATGAAAAAAATTTGTTTTAGCTGATTTTGGAATCGCACATTATAAGAGAGATGATTTTCTAATAGATAATAAGACAGAAAAAAAGGAACGTTTAGCTAATGTAAGTTTTCTCAGCACCAGAACAAATAATTAATGATTATGAAGTAACTCAAACAGCAGATATTTATTCTATGGCTCAAATTATGTATTGGTTTATTTTTGAAAATGTAAGTCGTGGAACAGGTAAAGAAAAAAATTGCTAATAAATATAATAAGTGGAAAGATGCTTATATTTATGATATGATTATTGATAAATGTCTTAGGATAATCCAAATGAACGTTTTCAGTCAATAGAGGAGATTAGTCAGTTTTTATGAAAATGAAAAGAAAAAAAGAAAGAGATAAAAATTATAGATCCATTTGAAGATATGTTTGAATTTCATAAGGCAATAGTATCAGTTGTTCCAGAATTTTTTTAATTCTGTATACAATATTACGGATAAAGGTGTTATGTATGAGTTATTTAATAGTATTTTTTTAGTTGTAAATACAATGAGTCGTTATGTTTTAACACAGGAATTGGAAATAATTCAATATCTTCAATTATTAAATTAGAGAATGATGATTTTTTTAATGGAAGAAAGACAGTTAAATATTCGAAAAGTATGGGGATTTCTTAATAATAGTCTTTATGATGATATTTTTATTGTTAGAAATAGATAATTCATTGCCATACAAAATAGAAGGAAAAGAATATTATCATGTTGCAGTTATAAAAATGAAGATGGGAAAGAAGATATTGTTCCGTATGAAAAACTTCAAGTGGATATATCAGATACAATGATAAGGTACATAAAATTTCAGATTTAACAATTCAAGAACGAAAAATTTGTAACGATTATAAAGTAATTGTAATTGCTCCGTCTCATAATTGTACAATTATTCCAGAAAATGATAAATTTTTTAGAGGAATTACAATATATAAAGGAACTTGAACAAGAGGATATACGAAAATTGAAGAGAAAAATATACAAGAATAAGACTAAAGAAGTTCTTATTAGATTATAATAAATCTTAGTTTATAAAATAATCAATAACTATATCAAAAATTACAGAGAAGTAAAAGCAGTAAGCTGACACTTCTTTTTCTTTTTGATGAAAAATTGTCAGAATATACTTAAAACTTCTTAAAATAAAAATTATTGAAATTAGAAAAAAATAAAAGTTGAAAAATAGAAAAAAATTTTTCTTTTTTTGGAAAAAAATGTGGTATAATTTGATGTATGCTCAAACCTTTTTTTAAAATTAAATAAACTTAGGGATTGAGTAAATTATGAATTAAATACGTTATAATTATAAATAGATAAATATATTGGAGAGAAAATTGGGAAAAAGTTTTAAGGATAATTTGCTGACAGCTGATAAAATGAGAGATGAAATAGTGAGATTGCAGAAGGCTGGGAAAAAGGTAGTTTTTACTAACGGAGTTTTTGATATCCTGCATATTGGGCATTTGACTTATCTAGAGGAAGCCAGAAATTTAGGCGATATTTTGGTTGTCGGTGTAAATAGCGATGCTTCGGTTAAAGTGAACAAGGGAGATAAAAGACCTATAAATAGTGAAACAAATAGAGCTTTTGTGCTTTTGGGTACGAAATTTGTGGATTATACGGTGATTTTTGATGAAAAGACACCAGAAAAACTGCTGGATATTTTAAAGCCAGATATTCACGTAAAAGGTGGAGATTACAAAAAAGAAGACTTGCCAGAAACAAAAATTGTTGAAAAAAATGGTGGAAAAGTAAAGATTTTATCCTTCGTGGATAACATTTCCACAACTGAAATTATTAATAAAATTATTGAAGTTTATAAAAAAATAAAAAAATTTTTAAAAAAATTATAGAAGAAATATTTGTTAATGAAATATTTTTTTATTTAATACTAAATTTCATTTAAAAAAATAAAAAAATAAATTTTTTTATAATAAGGTTGTTTAATAACTAATTTATAATCATTCAACTAAATTGTTTTTTTATTATTTTTTTAGATATTTTTGATTAATAGATATTTTTTTCATATTACTATGTTTTTTTCTTTTTTTATTTTTTTGTAGGATTGCTCATTGTCGCAAATTCTACAACCTATGGCTACTAGTTCACGACATTTTTCCTGCACTGACAAAAAAACTCGCTATGCTCAAACAGTTTTGTCAGCACAGAAAAAAATGCTCTGACGGATTAGCTTGAATTAGACTATATTAAAATTAAAAAAATAAAAAAATTATATTTTTAATTATTTGAAAATATTAGGTTTATATCCTTTAATTAGAAAAAGTTTGTAATAAATTTGTTATTTAAAATGGACTTTAGTATAAAAAAATAGAATTTAATTGAAATTTAGAAGTGAGAAAAAAATTATGAAAAAAATAAAAATATTAACATTTAATGAGATAAATAAATTAGCAAAAAAATTAGCAGAAAAAAATTAAGAAACGGTGGTTGTCTGGGGCTTATTGGAGATTTGGGAGCTGGGAAGACTATGTTTACTAAAAAAATTTGTGAATGTTATAATATTACAGAAAATGTGAAAAAGTCCGACATTTACTTATGTTATTGAGTATACTTCTGGAGATTTGCCTGTGTATCATTTTTGACGTTTATAGAATTAGTGATCCTGAGGAAATTTATGAGATTGGGTTTGAGGATTATATTGGAGAAGATGGAAGTGTTGTGATTATTGAATGGGCAGATAAGATTTTTGGAGGAGCTGCCTGAAGATGCAGTGTTTGTTGAGATAAATCATTATTCGGATGCAGCTCGGGAAGTGGCGGTTTATAGGATTTTGGATGGAAAAAAAGTAGATTATGAGATTGAATAGCTTTTAAATAATTATAAATTAAAAAAATAAAAAATGGAGAAAAAAATATGTTGACATTTGCGATGACGACTACGACTAAGCTGGCTGGATTGTCGCTTTATGAAAAGGATAAACTTTTGGGGAAATTCATGTGGAAATGGCGAAGACACATTCTACTACGATTTTTAGAACAAATTGACAGTCTTTTGAAATGGACTGGGAAAAAGCTGGATGAAATTGAAAATGTGCTTGTTTCGATTGGGCCTGGTTCGTTTACAGGGGTTAGAATAGCAATTTCAGTTGTTAAGGGACTTTTTTTTGGAAGAAGTGTGAATTTTTATGAAGTGAATGAATTGGATGCGCTTGGGTTTCAAGGATATTACAATTTGAAGGTAAATTTGGAAAATGATGAGGATGTGAAAATATATTCATTGATTGATTCTCGGAAGGAAAAAAATTTATTGCGCGACTTATGAAACTTTTTAATGGAAAGGCTGGAAGAAAGCTGGAGTTAGTGAAAAAAATTACGAGGTTACAAAAGCTGGATAATGTAATTGAGGAAATAATTGAAAAATAAGCAAGATAAAGAAAATAATAAAAAAATTTATTTGATTGGAGATGCGGTTTTTTAATTATAAGGCTAAAATATTGGATAAATTGGGATATTTTGTAAAAAAATATTTGAGGATAAGAATTTGGCGATTAATACGATGACTTATGTGGAAATGTTTTTGGATGAAAAATTTGAGGATGATAATGTTATAAAAAAACTGATATTTTTTTAATTTAAAAGCCAGATTATTTGGAAAAAAATCACAGGCGGAAAGGGATAAAAAAACAATGCTGAAAAAAATTTTTTAAATTTGGGAAAAAAAGAAAAAAAGGCGAGGGAAGAGCAAAAAGAGTAAACTGGAAAAATCAGCTGGACAAGGAAATTCAGGAAAGTGAAAAAGAGATAGAAAAAAATAAAAAAAAGAAACAGAAAAATGAAATAAAAAAAGCAGTTGATGAAATCTTAAAAAAAGATAATAAAGTTAGCGGAAATTCTGAAGTTGAGAATCTTGAAAGTGGAAATGCTGAAAGTAAAGACTTTGAAGATGAGAGTAAAAAGAGTGTTGACAAGAAAACAAAAGAAAAGACTGAAAGTAAATTAGATGAAAGCGGTTTTGAGGAAAGTGAAAAAAACTAAGAAAAAAAGCCTAAGCTAAAACCGTTAAAAGACAGGCTGGCAACGCCTAAGAAGGGATTTTTCGGGAAATTGAAGGAAATGCTTCTGGGGAAAACGATAGATGACGATTTGTATGAAGAATTGGAGGAACTGCTGATTCAATCGGATATCGGGATGAATATGACAATGCAGACTTGTGGAAGAATTGGAAAAATCGGTTTCACGAAAAAAATTGAAAACATCAGAGCAAATTTATGAGGAATTAAAGGAATTGCTAAAGGCTAAACTTATTTATAATGATGAAAATAATACAAAATTGAAATTGCATGATGGAAAGCTGAACATTCTTTTGATTGTTGGTGTAAATGGAGTTGGAAAGACTACATCCATTGGGAAAATAGCGAAAAAAACTGAAGGATAGCGGGAAAAAAAGGTTATTATTGGGGCTGGAGATACATTTAGGGCGGCTGCGATTGAGCAAGTTGAGGAATGGGGGAGACGGACTGGCGTGGAAGTTATAAAGCAGGCACACGGAAGTGATCCTGCTGCCGTAATTTTTGATACTGTAAAAACTGCTAAAAATCGTGGATTTGATGTGGCGATACTGGATACGGCTGGAAGACTTCACAATAAACGTGATTTGATGAAAGAGCTTGAAAAAATAAATAAAATTATACGTGAGCAGTCTGGAGAAACAGACTTTGAAACGTTGCTTGTAATTGACAGCACGACTGGGCAAAATGGGCTGGAGCAAGCTAGAATATTCAATGAAATTGTAGATTTGACAGGAATTATTCTGACAAAATTTGATGGGACAGCAAAAGGTGGAATTATTTTCCCAATTACAGAAGAGCTGAAAAAACCGATTAAATTTATAGGTGTTGGAGAAGGAATTGAGGATTTACGGGAATTTGATACAAAGGAATTTGTTGAAGCTATGTTTGATTAATAAAAAAATTGAGAAAGGAAAATGAATTTATGAATACATTGACAAATGAATTGAAGGAAAAGGCTAAAAAAATTAAAGCAAAACTATTATTTTACCTGAAACAGAAGATGAAAAGAGTTTTGCAGGGCAACTGAGAAAATTATTAACGAAGGAATTGCAAAAATTGCTTTGGTTGGAAATGAAAAGGAAATAAAAGAAAGAGCGGCTAAAATTGGTGTTTCGTTGGAGAGTGCGATATTTTACAATCCTGACTCTTGTGCGACAATTGATGCTATGTCGGAACTTTTGAAAAAAAGAAGAAAAAAAAAGGGAATGACATTTGAAACTGCAAAAGCGATACTTATGTCAGATCCAAGATATTTTGCAGCAATGCTTGTGCATCAAGGCAGAGTTGATGGAATGGTGGCAGGTTCATCTTCTCCAACAGCACACGTTTTAAGAGCGGCAATTCACGTAATTGGACCAAGACAAGGACTAAAGACAGTATCAAGTTCTTTTGTCATGATAACAAATACGCCTGAATTTGGAGATAATGGAACATTTGTATATTCAGATGGTGGAGTAATCCCTGATCCTACAGCAATGCAGCTAGCCGATATTGCAATTTCTGCAGCTGAAAAAGCTAGATTTACTGCTGGAATAAAGGAACCTAAAGTGGCATTCCTATCATTTTCCACAAAGGGAAGTGCAGATGGAGTGTCTGTAAGCAAAGTTAGGGAAGCAATTGAAATCTTGAAAGTTAGAAACGTTGATTTCGACTTTGATGGGGAATTACAATTGGATGCGGCAATTGTGCCAGAAGTGGCTGCTGCAAAAGCTCCCAACTCAAAAGTGGCAGGACAGGCGAATGTATTAATTTTCCCTGATTTGGATTCAGGAAATATTGGTTATAAATTAACACAAAGATTGGCAAAGGCAAAGGCATTGGGACCATTGATTCAAGGGTTGGCAAGACCAGTTCACGATTTGTCGAGAGGATGCAGCGTGGAAGATATTGTGGAAGTTGTGGCAATTACGGCTGTGGAATCTGAAATGTAATTTTTTTGACAAAAAATGATTAAAATTGAATTTATATGATATAGGTTGTTAATAGTTAGCAACAATAGTAATTATAGCAGCAAGGAGGTCAATCCTCCTTGTCAAAAAAATAGTAGAAAAAAATAAACACATAAATTTGGAGGATAAAAATGAAAAATTTTAGTAATAAATTGTGGAAGTTCATCTGCGAAAATTTGAACTTATTGATATGACTAATGAACAGTCGTTAGCTAAGGGAAATTGTGAGAGGATAGGAATTGCAAATCCAATTTTTCAGTTATAAAAAAATTTAATAACTGGAGAAAAAATTAGTGAATTGGAAACTCCTATGGAAAATCATACAGTTGCGGTAGAATTAATATTAAAGACGCTTCAAGATGAGAAAATTGGAGTAATAGCAAGCACAGATGAAATTGATGCGATAGGGCATAGAATTGTCCACGGTGGAGAATATTATGAAAAATCTGTACTTGTCGATGATGAAGTTATAAAAAATCTTGAAGAAATCGCACCGCTTGCACCACTACACAATCCAGCCCATATAATGGGAATAAAAGTTATTCAAAAATTACTTCCTGGAAAGAAAAATGTAGTTGTATTTGATACTGCATTCCATCAAACAATGCCGGCAAAGGCATATATGTATCCTTACCCTTATGAAGACTATACAGAATTAAAAGTTAGAAAGTATGGTTTTCATGGGACTTCTCACAGATATGTAAGTGGAGTGGCACAAGAAATGCTAGGTAAAAAAGATTCTAAAATTATAGTTTGCCATCTTGGAAATGGAGCGAGTATTTCAGCAGTTCAAAATGGTAAAGTTGTAGACACGTCAATGGGAATGACACCGCTTGCAGGAGTTATGATGGGAACTAGAACTGGGGATGTAGATCCTGCCTCTGTTATTTATGTTATGAGAAAAAGAGGATTATCTTTGGATGAAATGAATAATAGAATGAATAAGAAATCTGGAATTTTAGGAATGATTGGAACTAGTTCGGATTTCCGTGATTTAGATGCGGCTAAAAAGGCTGGAGATGAAAAGGCTATTTTAGCTTATGACATGTTCTGCTACAGAATACAGCTTTATATCGGAGCTTATGTTGCGGCAATGAACGGTGTTGATGCTATTGCTTTTACTGGTGGAATTGGAGAAAATTCTGTTGGGGCTAAAAAACAAATTTGTGAAGGGCTTTCATTTTTTGGAGTTGAGCTGGATGAAGAAAAAAATGCAAAAAGATTACCAGGAAATGTAGAATTGTCTACAGAAAATTCAAAAGTTAAAATTTACAAGATTGAAACAGCTGAAGAACTTGTAATTGCAAGAGATACTTATGAATTGACAAAATAAATGCTGCATTAATAAAAATTTTTTTGTAAAGTTATAATTTTTCAATAAATTGCGAGATAAGAGATTAGAACTGTTCGACAGCTATGCAAACTTAGAATTTAGTGAAATAGATATATTGAAGCAAGGGGTCTTCCCCTTTTGTATAGGAAAAAATCGAACATTTCTACTATGAAAATTGAATAAATAAAGAGAAAAGAGGGAAATATGTCAACATTAAATATAATTTATTATACAGGTACTGGAAATACTGAAGAAATGGCAAAATATATTGGTGAAGGTGCAGAAAGTGCTGGATCTAATGTAAAACTTATAAATGTGGAAGAGGCTGATGAGAATGCAATAGATGCTGACTTTATTGCATTTGGATCGCCTGCAGTTGGAGCAGAGGAAATTGCACCGGAAATGGTGGAATTTTTTGAAGGAATAAAGGATAAAATCATTGGTAAAACAGTTGGGCTATTTGGTTCTGTATGATTGGGGACAAGGTGGCTGGATGGAAACTTGGCGTGAGGAAATTATAAATGAAGGGCTTTCTGTTGTGAATGACGGGCTTATTATTCATTTGGCTGTTGATGATGATGAAAAAATTGAAAAATGCAAGGAATATGGAAAAGCAATAGTTGGTTAAATAACAAGGGTTAAAAATTCCCTTGATACTGATAGATTAGTTATCTATTAAAAAAATGGAGGAAAAAAATTGGAAAAATTTGTTAATCCAGCTTGCCATAATGGTTTTTTTGTTGGAATACTTATAGGATGGTTTACAAATTATTTGGCTATAAAATTGTTATTTAGGCCATATAAGGAAGTAAACTTCCTATTTTTTTCAAAAATACAGGGATTAATTCCCAAAAATAGAGATAAAGATTTCAGAAAATATAGCGGAAACGATAGAAAAGGAGCTTATTTCAGTAAAATATATTACTGAAAAGCTAAAAGATAGCGATGTTATAAATGATGAAGTTTTTGGATAAACTATTGGACAAAATTATAGGAGAAAAGCTGAAAAAAAGCATATTAGAAAAAAATCCGCTATTAAAAAAATGTTTTTTTAAATGATTCAGTAATTGAAAAAAATAAAAAGCGTATTTTTAAAAAAAGGCAATTTTAGAAAAATAAAGAGGAAATAGTGGAGGAAATTTTTAAAAATTGCAGAAGACAAAAATTGATTTTTAAGGAAATCATGCTTGAAAAAAATGAAAAAAATTTCTCGTTAGAAGAAATGGAAAAAAATAATTTTGTCTGTGTCTAAGAATGAATTAAAAGCATATTGAAATTATTGGTGGAGTATTGGGAGGAATAATCGCATTATTTCAGTTTTTTTATAATGCTATTATTAAAACAGATATAAAAATAATATTTTTAAATAAAAACAATTAGACTAGAGGATTTAAAGAATTATTGAGGAGAAAAAAATGAATGAAGAAAGAATATTGGAACCTAAGGAATTGGGAGAGGACAATATTCAGAAAAAGTTTTACCAAGGACTTTTAAGGAATATATTGGCCAGCAGGATTTGAAAGAGAAGATGAATATATTTATAAAAAGTCTGCTAAAAATAAGGAATGAGTCGCTGGATCATATTTTTGCTTTTATGGGCCTCCAGGGCTAGGGAAAACTACACTTGCGGGAGTTATTGCTACGGAAATGGGAGTGAATCTGAAGGTGACAACTGGACCTGTGCTGGAAAAGGCAGGAGATTTGGCGGCTATTTTGACGTCTTTGGAGGAAAATGATATTTTATTTATTGATGAAATTCATAGATTGAATACATCGGTGGAGGAAATTTTGTATCCTGCGATGGAAGATGGAGAGCTGGATATTCTTATTGGGAAAGGGCCGTCTGCTAGAAGTATACGTGTGGAATTGCCGCAATTTACGTTGATTGGGGCAACTACAAGGGCAGGGCAATTGAGTACGCCGCTTAGGGATAGATTTGGAGTTACTCATAGGATGGAATATTATAAGCTGGAAGAATTGAAGGAAATTATACGAAGAGGGGCGAATATTTTTGATATTTCCTATGATGAGGATGGAATTGCGGAAATTGCTAAAAGAAGTCGAGGAACGCCTAGAATTGCTAATAGGTTATTGAAAAGGGCAAGGGATTTTGCGCTCGTGGAAGGTTCGGGAGTTCTGGAAAAAGAAAGCGTGGATGGAATCCTGAAATTGTTAGGAGTGGATGAAAATGGCCTGGATGAGCTTGACAGGAATATTTTGCTGTCGATTATAAATGTTTATAATGGAGGACCTGTTGGAATCGAAACTTTGTCGCTTTTGCTCGGGGAGGACAGACGGACAATTGAGGAGGTTTATGAGCCGTATCTTGTAAAAATTGGGTTTATAAAAAGAACTCCACGTGGAAGAGTTGTGACAGAATTAGGATATAACCATTTAGGAATTGAAAAAATATTTGGCGGAAAAAAATAAAAAAATTTAAAGATTATAATTGATACTAAACTCCAATTAAAAAAAGCCAAAATTATACTAGACCTGTCCGATAACAAAAAAATTTAGAATTTAATAAAATAAATATACTGAAGCAAGGGATCTTGACATCTTGTAAAAAAATAAAAAAACTTAGATTATTGAATATATCTATTGGATTTTGAACTTTTTCAAAGAATTTATAGTAAATTTGCTATTTAAGTGGAAAATGATATTAAGTAAAAAAATGAGGTGAAAAAGCTGTTGTTGACAGTAATAGCGGAAAAAAAGAAAATATTGATGAAAAATAATGGAAAAAAATTTTGATAAAAGACAGATCAGACTGTAATCATGTTCAAAATGTGTATCGTTTAAATATAGGTGATGAATTGCGGGTAATTGACGGGGAATATGAATATTTTACAAAAAAATTGCTGAAATTTCAAAAAGGAAATAGCTGTAAAAATATTGGAAAAAAAGAAGACAGTTATTCTTTGAGTATAAATATTGATATTGCAATGGGGATTTTGAAAAATGACAAAAATGAATTTGGCAATACAGAAATTGACGGAAATTGGTGTAAATAGGATAATTCCTTTTAAAAACTGAGCGAGTTGTTGTAAGAATTAATGAAAAAAAGGAAAAATGGGATGTCGTTGCAAGGGAAACGCTGAAACAATGCAGAGGAGTGAAATTTACTGAAATTACACCTGTAAAGAAACTTTCGAAATTGATTATCAAAAAAATATGATAAAATAATTTTTTTGCCTATGAAAAATAGTGGTGAATCTAAAATCTTTATCAGAAATAATAAAAAAAGAAGACAAGAATATTTTGTATATAATTGGGCCTGAAGGTGGAATTACAGCGGATGAAGTTGATTTTTCTAAAAAAATAATAAGGCAATAGAAATTAGTTTGGGAAAAAAAGGATTTTACGGGCAGAAACTGCGGCAATTGTTGTCTGTGGCATTATTGCTAATTTTTTTATATAGCTTTTTTTATTTTACTAAAATTAAGAAATAAATTGAAAAATTAGCTGAATATATAATATAATATACAATAGCAGTAATAAATAATTTATACAAGGATTTTTTTGTGCAATTATTAAATATTTTTAAGTTAATTATTAATAATTTTTTTATTTGATGCCCATTTTCTTTTTTGACTAAATTTTTGATTAATACTTGTTTTAGTCAAATCAGTTATTATAGTTAAACTTAAATTGTATTGATTTTTTTAAATAAAAAAATTAAAGCAGAAATAATTTGATAAATAAAAAAATATAAAAAAAGAAAGGAAGTTCAGGGAATGAGTGAATTGAATAACAATTATGAAAAGGAAGTTCAGGAAATAATTGATATTATGGAGGATAAGAAAGCACAGGATATAAAAGTGTATGATATGAGAGGAAAATCGCCATTTTTTGATTATTCAATATTGTGTACTGGGAGTTCTTCTAGAAATATTGAAGCGATAGCGACTGATATAAAGAAAAGCCTTGAAAATGTGAAAAATGTGGAAGGGCTTGAGGAGGCTAACTGGGTTCTTATTGATGCTGGAGATTTGGTTATAAGCGTGTTTAGTAAAGATGCCAGAGATTACTACAGACTGGATGATTTTTATAATGGCGTGAATGAAGGAAACGAGGAAACAGAATAGATAACAGTTATAAAGAGGAAAATTATGAGAGAATTAGATAAAGAAGAGAAAAATGTACGATTTATTGCCTTTCTTATTCTTGTCGGAGCTGTTTTTCTAATATTAATTGCACGTCTGTTTACATTGCAGATATTAGAGGCTTCACAATATGCAGAACAGGCATTGCAAAATAGAATTAGAACAAATATAATAAAAGCTACACGTGGAGAAATTTACGACAGGGAAGGTAAATTGCTTGCTAAAAATACAACAGGATATCAGCTGGTTCATATGCATACATATACGTTAGATCCAAATGACTTGAAACTTTTAAAGGAAGTTAAGGGAATGACGCCAGAACAGATGGATGCTAGGCTTGCTAACGAACGTAAGGCTGTGGCAAAACGGATTAAGGAAACAATGGGCGATATAAATACTATAAGCCAGCTTACAGGATACCAGGTTGACTATCTTATAGATAGATTTTATAAGCAGCAAAGAATGGGAACTGATAAAAAGATACTTGTTATTGAAGATTTAGACAAGCAGGTGGCATTAAGGGCAATTGAAAAAATTAATAATGACAGAATCGACATTGTGGAGTACAATAAGAGATTTTATCCTGAAGATGCGCTTGCATCGCATGTTATTGGATACGTAAAAGCCTATTAGTGAAAAAAAGAATTCAAGGATCTGGAAAAAGGATGGATATAGAAATAGTGACCTGATTGGTAAAAAAGGTGTTGAACGTTCTTACGACAAGGAAATGAAAGGTCAAGACGGTAGGGAAAATGTTGAAGTTGATGCTAAAGGAAATGTTATAAGGCAAATGGAGGCAACAGAAAGTGTTGCAGGAAAAAATGTCTACTTGTCAATTGACATGGAATTGCAAAAATATATGACAGATGCATTTTCAGGTAAAAGTGGAGTTTTTATTGCAATGGAAGCTAAAACTGGAAAAATAATTACATTTGTAAGTAATCCTGAAATCAGCTTGAATTTATTAAGTTCGAGAATACCTGATAATCAATGGACTGAACTGGTAAATTCAAAGGCAAAGCCGCTTGTTAATAAGGGAATTGCTGGACTTTATCCGCCAGGATCGACTTTTAAAGCGGTAACGGGAATGGGAATACTGGAATCTGGAATTTCTCCTTATGCTACTGTAAATTCAACTGGACAGTACAGATACGGGAAGTTAATATTTAGGGATTCACATAAATCTGGACACGGAATTACCAATTTTGCAAAATCCATAGAGCAATCTGTAAATACATATTATTATGTATTTTCACAAAAAGCTGGAATTAACAATATTGTAAAATATGCAAAGGAATTTGGAATTGGATCTAAGACAGGAATTGACATTCCTGGAGAATTGACAGGAACGTTGCCTAGTCCTGAATGGAAGAAGAAGAGATTTAAGAAGAAACAGGATCAGAGATGGCTGCCTGGAGATTTGATAAATATGTCAATTGGACAAGGATATGTTTTGGCAACTCCAATTCAAATTGCCTCAGTTTATCAAACTATAGCTAATAATGGTGTTAAATTAAGACCTACAGTTGTTGACAGATTTGTGACATATTCAGGAAAAGTTGAAAATAATAAGCCTGTAGTAATAAAAAAATTGAACGTAAGTGCAAAGAATTTGAAACTGTTACAAAATGCCTTGAGATTGCCGGTAAGTGGTCCAGGTGGAACAGCTAAAGTTTTATATATACCAAATTATCCAGTTTCAGCAAAGACAGGGACTGCACAAAATTCAGGATTTGGAGATAACCACTCGTGGATTGCGGGATATTTTCCATCTGATAATCCTCAAATTGTTTTTATATCAATTGTAGAAGGTGGAGGATATGGAGGAGTAGCTTCAGGATCTATGGCACAGAAATTTATATACAAATATAGAGATAAATATGTTTTTGAAAAAAAGCAGGATGCTGAGAAGAAGAAACAGGAAGAAGAAAAGAAAAAAAGCAAGATGAAAAAAATAAGAATTTAAAAAAATAATAGCAATGTAAAAAAATTAAAATAAAGGAGGTGTTTGCTAAATGTCAGAAAAGGAAAAAAAGGCGAATTCGGAAATCAAACTTTAAAAAGAAATTTTTTTCCAAGAAGGAAGATATTAATAAAATAAAAATCTGGAATGAGAAGATTTAGAAGGAAAAAAATACGAATCGAAGACATTTAGATGAAAAATGAAATACGTTATATTCCAAGAGTAAATGACAGGAATAGACATATAGACAGAAAAGTGGATGGAAAAGAGGAAAAAATGTATGTAATTCCACTTGGAGGTCTTGAAGAAGTTGGAAAAAATATGACAGCTTTTCAATATAAGGATGAAATTATTGTGGTGGATGCGGGGCTAAGTTTTCCAGAAGATGAGCATCTGGGAATAGACGTTATAATTCCTGATTTTTCATATCTGGAATCAAACCGTCATAAAATAAAGGGGCTTTTATTGACGCACGGACATGAAGACCATATAGGAGCAATTCCTTATTTTTACCAAAAGTTAGGAACAGAAAATATACCAATGTACGGTGGAAGATTGACACTTGCGCTTGCAAGGGCAAAATTTGAAAAAAAAGATGCAAAATTACCAAAGGAAAAGGTTATTAGCGGAAGAACTATTTTAAAAGTTTCAAAATATTTTACAGTTGAGTTTGTAAGTGTAACTCACAGTATTGCAGACTGTTATGCAATTTGCATTAAGACTCCTGCGGCAACTATTTTACATTCTGGGGACTTTAAAGTTGATTTGACTCCTGTTGACGGGGAAGGATTTGACTTTGGAAGATTGGCTCAGCTGGGAGAAGAAGGCGTGGATCTTTTGCTTTCGGATAGTACAAATGCGCAAATACCAGGATTTACGCCATCTGAAAGAACAGTTGGAGAAAGTTTGAAGGATGAATTTGCAAAGGCTAAGGGAAGAATAATTTTGGCAGCTTTTGCTTCACACGTTCACAGATTGCAGCAAATTGTAAATATTGCGACAAAACATGGAAGAAAAATTGCAATTGACGGAAGAAGCATGGTAAAAATCTTTGAAATATGTTCAAATCTTGGATATTTGAAAATACCGAGAGATACAATGATTGATATTGACAAAGTTGAAACCTATCCAGCGAATAAGGTGCTTATATTATGTACAGGAACACAGGGAGAACCGCTTGCGGCGCTTTCCAGAATTGCAAACGGGACACACAAGCATATTTCATTAAGAGAAGGAGACACAGTTGTAATTTCTGCAACCCCTATTCCTGGAAACGAAAAGGCTGCTACCAAAAATATAAATCAGCTTATGAAACGGGATGCAAATGTTGTTTTTGAAAAAGGAATCGGAATACACGTATCAGGACATGGCTGCCAGGAAGAACAAAAATTGATGATAAATCTTGTAAAACCTAAATATTTTCTGCCTGTGCATGGGGAATATGCAATGATTAAAAAACATAAGGAATTGGCAATGGCAGTTGGAATACCTGAAAAAAATGTTGTTTTGGCAGAAAATGGAGCAAAATTGGAATTGTCTAAAAATAGTTTCAGATCTGTTGGAAGAGTGCCGAGCGGGGCTACATTTATTGATGGATTTGGAATTGGCGATGTTGGAAATGCTGTGCTGAAGGATAGACAAAATCTGGCAGATGATGGAATTGTAATTATTACAATTTCTCAATATAGAAACGGAAAATTTAATAGGCAAGTAGAGCTTGTAACACGTGGATTTGTGTATAATAAGGATGCGGAAAGCTTGCTTTCTGAAACAAAGAAACTTGTTAGAACAGAACTTATTAATATGGAAAATGAAGGAATAAAGGAAATTGGAAAAATTAAACAAAAAATAAGGGCAAAAGTTGGAGAATTCCTTAATAAGGAAACAGACAGGGAGCCTATAATTTTACCAATTATAATGGAGGTTTAGAATGATACAGCTTTCAAGTAAGGAGAGAGCTTTTTTTAAGAAAAATTGGCACACAATTTAGATCCAATTGTGAGAATTGGAAAGGATGGGATTGATGAGAATGTATTGAATTCCATTGCAGAAGTTGTGAAAAAAAGAGAATTGATAAAAAGTAAAAATATTGCAAAAACTCATCAGTTGAGTTTAACAGGGAAATGGGAGATGAAATCGCTAACAGTACAAAAATCAATATTTGTTGATAAAATAGGGAATATATTGATTTTTTTCAAGCCTAAACATAAAAAAAGGATGCAAAAATTACTCCTGAATTTGACAAGTTTAGAAAAAGTAAAGCTAAAAAATAGAAAGAAAATAGAGAGGAAAAATAAATGAGTGGAGGAATACTGTTTGGAAATAGATTACTTGATGTTGCGGTAATTTCATGTTTTTCGGCACAGTTTTACAAAGTTTTTTTCCCTTTATTCAAGGGTCAAAAGCCTCAATGGGCAAGGCTTATCCAGACTGGCGGAATGCCAAGTTCCCATGCTTCGACAGTAGTTTCCCTTGTAACAGGCGTATTTTTGCTAAAGGGATTCAGGTCAGTTGAATTTGCGATTGCAATGGTATTTGCCGGAATTGTATTGTATGATGCGACAGGAGTAAGACAACAAGCAGGGAAACATGCAAAAGCTATAAATAGGCTGGTGGATGCCATTGAACATAACGATGGTATAGAAATTATTAATGAAAAATTTAAGGAGCTTCTGGGACATACTCCAATTGAAGTATTTTGGGGAAGTATTTTAGGAATTGCTGTTGGACTTTTATTTAAAGGATATATATTGGGATAAATAAAAAAATATTTTTACTGGGAAATCACAGTTATTAATTTAGCTGTGATTTTTTTATATGGAGATTTATTTTTATAAAAATTAGATTTATCTTTTTCTGATATTTTTATATATTACTTGCTTTTAAGTTGATTAAATATAGGTATTTTTCTTATATATTTTTAAAATTTAATCATTTATAAAATATATTGTATATGACTTTATAGAAATTATATGATATAATAAAAAAATCAAAGGAAAATAATAATATATCTAAGAAAGGAAGATTTAAAATGAAAAAAATATTATTTTTTTATTAGGAATGTTACTTTGTTCACTTAATGTAATAGGAGCAGAACAAATTGCATCAGGATATTGCGAAGGAAGAGGGAAAATTTTGGATAAAACTTTTGACCATCCGTTTTTAACAATCTCAACTACATATAAATTATGTCGGATTAATGGAGTCAAATACACTAATATCAGAGTTGATAGGACATTAAGATCATACAATGCAAATGCTAAACTAGGTATGAGAGAAGATTATCCAAGTAATCAAAATTATTGTGTTGACATAGATTATGATAAGAGAATTTTAAATATTTTTCATACCAATGCGGAAGAATGTTATTAAATTTATAAAAAAAATATAGTAGGAACAAGAGGAAATTAAGAATATGTCTTTGAATATTTTCAGTCCGTGTCATAGAATACCTGTAACCGCAAGAAGGGGAGAGCCTAGACTTACAAGTAATGGGGAACAGGTGTGTAACAGGACAGTGGGGACATTTGAACTTGACAAAGCCTTTTGAAATATCCCTGTAGGCAAGAAATTTATCGATAGAAAGCTTAATATATTCAAGGTGAGAGTTGCTGATATCATTTTTTTCTTGCAAAAATTTTTAAGGAATTTAGTAAAAATATCATTGTTATTGAAAATATGTTTCAGTTTATCTTGCATAATGTATGTCATAAATATATTATACAAAAAAATCAGCCGAATTTCTATTCGGCTTTTTTTATTGGCTAAAATAGGAAGGAGTGAAAATATTTTATATGTATATACAAAAAAATAATTCTTTACAAATAAAATTTTTTTATAGTATAATGTTTCCACATACAAATATAAAAGTTAAAAAAAGTAAAATATACAATAATATTTTTTTAGAAAGGAAAAAAACAAAATGGACTTTAATTTTTATAGTAGAAAATATTCCTAAATATTTAGAAGCAATGAAATTGACTGTGTTTATAGGAATTTTTGGAATTATATTTTCAATATTGATTGGGATAGCTTGTGCATTGGTGCTTTATTATAGAGTTCCAGTGGTTAGGCAGATTGTGGGAATTTATATTGAACTTTCGAGAAACACGCCACTTGTGATACAGCTGTTCTTTCTGTATTTTGGGCTTCCAAAAATTGGGATTACATTTAATTCGTATGTCTGTGCTGTGATTGGATTATCTTTCCTTGGCGGAAGTTATATGTGTGAGGCATTTCGGAGCGGACTGGAGTCAGTTTCAAAAGGGCAGCGGGAATCTGGACTAAGCATCGGGCTTACAGAATCACAGCTTATAACTAATGTGATACTGCCACAGGCATTTACAGTTTCCTTTCCAGCGATAGCGGCAAATATAATATTTCTTTTAAAGGAAACTTCAGTAATAGGGATTTTGGCTTTAATGGAACTGATGTACCTGACTCGGGATTTGATAGGGCTATATTATAAAACGAATGAAAGTCTGTTTATGCTTGTTGCAGCATATTTGATTATTATTTTACCAGTTTCGCTTGTTTTAACAATAATTGAAAGGAGAATAAGATATGCAACTGTCGGGAATTGATGTTATTTTTAAAGGAGTCAATTTACAAAGACTTATGGGCGGGCTTATTGTGACGGGACAAATTGCCCTTGTTTCCGTAGTGTTTTCAATATTATTTGGATTAATTTTAGGAATAGTTATGACTTCAAAAAATAAGATTGTTTATGGAATATTGAAGTTTTATCTGGAAAGTATGAGAATCATTCCCTTGCTTGTGTGGCTGTTCATAATTTATTTTGGAATTGCAAAAGGCTTTGATTTGCATATTGATTCAGAGACTACGACAATAATAGTGTTTGTGATTTGGGGAACGGCTGAAATGATGGATATTGTGAGGGGAGCAATTATTTCTCTTCCAAAAAAATTCAAGGGGAAAGTGCAAAGGCTCTGGGGCTTGATACAAGTCAAGTTTATAGATATGTGCTGCTTCCGCAGGCAGTAAGAAGAATTGCACCTGCAGCGGTAAACCTTATAACAAGAATGATTAAGACAACTTCACTTGCGATTTTTATAGAAGTTGCAGAAGTTTTAAAAATAGGACGGCAAATTATAGAATTTTCAAGCAGGAAAAATCCGATGGCATCATTTTGGGTGTACCTGTTCATATTTTTCCTATACTTCATAATTTGTTATCCAATTACATTATTATCAAAAAAAATGGAGAAAAAATGGGCTGTTTAAAAAATAAAGGAAACGGAGGTAAGTAAAATGGCAGATTCGGAAGTTTTATTGGAACTTTCTGATATAAAAAAAGAATATAAAAAAGGCATACCCGCACTAAAAGGAGTTTCGCTTTCAGTAAGTAAAAGCGAGGTTGTAGTAATACTGGGGCCTTCTGGATGTGGGAAAAGTACACTTTTAAGATGTATAAACGGACTTGAAGAAATTCAGTCTGGAGAAATAAAATTACAAGGAAATGTTATTAATAAAGACAAGACAAAATGGCATTTAATACGCCAGAGAATAGGAATGGTGTTTCAAAGTTACGAATTATTTGATCACATGACAGTTATGCAAAATCTTCTGTTAGGACCGCTTAAAAGTACAGAAGAGAGATAAAAAGAAGTTACGGAGCAAGCGGAAAAACTGCTGGAAAGAGTAGGGCTTCTAGATAAAAAGAACTCATATCCAAGAGAACTGTCAGGGGGACAAAAACAAAGAATAGCAATTATAAGATCACTATGTATGAATCCAGAGATAATGCTGTTTGATGAAGTTACAGCGGCACTTGATCCTGAAATGGTAAGGGAAGTGCTGGATGTAATGCTGGAATTGGCAAAGGAAGGAATGACAATGATAATCGTTACTCATGAAATGGAATTTGCTAAAGCGGTTGCGGATAGAATAGTATTTATGGATTCTGGAGAAATCGTTGAAACAAATTATCCGATGGAATTTTTAGAAATCCAAAAAAACTGAAAAGGGCTAAGAAATTCTTAAATATATTTAATTTTTGAAAAGAAAGATAAGATGGAATCAGCTTTGTTGATATAAATAAAAAAATTCAGTAAAACAATTTAGTGAATGCTAATTGTTGAAGGGAGAATAAAAGTATGAAAAAATTATTAGGATTTAGAAAATTGAATTTATTGGCACAGATATTGATTGGTGCATTATTAGGTATTTTGGTTGGGCAGTTATTTCCCTCGTTTGCTAAAGAGTTAAAGATACTGGGAGTGCTGTTTACAAGTTTAGTTCAGATGGTTATTGTGCCGCTTGTATTCCCGCTGGTTGTTTTATCAATAGTTACAATGAAAAATACTAAAAAGTTTGGAAATCTTGCGTTTAAGACATTTTTACACTTTTTCTCAATTACAACGTTAGTAATCACGCTTAGCCTTATTTTAGGGAAAGTGACAGGAATTGGTGCAAATATAAAAGCTGGAAGCATTTCCACAGAAGCTATTAAAGATGTTGCTTCTAACATTAATTTAAACGATTTCTTAACATCAATTGTACCTAAAAATGTATTTACAGCATTTGCAGATGGAAATCTTTTACCAGTTATATTTTTTGCAGTATTTCTGGGAATAGCCTTAATTGCTGTTGGAGATGACAATAAACCTGTTATAACATTCTTTGAATCTTGGATAAAGGCTATGTATAAGATTGTAGATTATGCCATTGCATTTGCACCTGTGGGAGTGTTTGGACTGATTGCAAGCAATGTGGCGAAAACTGGACTTGGAGATTTGTATTTGTTAGGACAGTTTGTACTGCTTCTTTATGTTGGATACTTGGCAGCTCTATTAGTCGTATTTCCGATTATTGCATACATATTCAAAGTTCCTTATTTAAAATTATTATCAAATATTAAGGATTTAGTACTAATAGCCTTTACAACAGGAGGTTCTGCAGTAGTTTTACCGACACTTCTTGAACGTAGTGAAGAAAATGGAATATCTGAATCAGTTTCAGCTTTTGCTACACCGCTTGGATATTCATTCAATCTTATTGGAGCCTGCATTTATATAAGTTTATCGGTAACATTTATAACAAACTTGTACTCAACTCCGCTTACATGGGGTCAATTAATTCCATTAATATTATTTTTGACAATAATTACAAAGGGAATTGCAGCAGTTCCATCTGGAGCATTGGTTGTACTGCTTGCAACTGCGGCACAACTTAATTTACCTGCAGAAGGCATTGCCTTAATTGTATCAGTTGACTTTTTGGCAAATGCTGGACGTACAGCGGTAAATGTAGTTGGAAACACACTTATTCCTGCGATTATTGAAAAAACTGGAGAATATGAAGTTGTGGAAACAGAGGAAGTATATGCTGGACTTCGAGAAAATACGGCTGTAGTTGAATAAACTTTAAAAATAAAAATAGAAAGGATGAAAATATGTCAAAAGTATATATAATTCATGAAAATATGGATTGGACAAGACATCTAACTGCAAGGCTGGATGAATTGTCAGTTCCTTATGAAGAACTGGATTTGTCAGAAGGAATATTAAATATAGGAAAAGAGCCTGAAAAAGGCGTGTATTATAACAGAATGAGCGCTTCTTCACATACAAGAGGGCATAGATATGCACCAGAATTAACGGAGCAAGTCTTAACATGGCTGGAAAACAAAGGAACAGAAGCAGTCCGTGTAGTTAATGGAACATCTGCAATAAATCTTGAAGTGAGTAAATTGAAACAATACATCTTACTGCAAAAGGCAGGGATAAATACTCCAAAAACATTGGGAGCTGTGGGAAAAGAGCAAATCTTAAATGCTGCAAAGGAACTTGACACATATCCTTTTATCATAAAGCACAACAGAGCTGGAAAAGGGCTTGGGGTAAGGCTTATAAGAAGTTATGAAGAACTTGACAATTATGTAAATGGAAACGATTTTGAAGATTCTGTCGATGGAATAAGCTTGATTCAGGAATATGTGAAGCCTGTAGATGGACATATCATAAGAGCTGAATTTATAGGTGGAAAATATCTTTATGCCGTAAAAGTTGACTCAAGCGATGGATTTAAACTATGTCCAGCAGATTCGTGCCAGATAAATGATAAATTCTGTCCTGTAGGAGAAGAAGCTGCAGAAAAAACAAAATTTAGAATTATTGAAAGATTGCCAGAAAATCAAATTGAAAAATATGAGAAATTTTTGAAAGAAAACCACATAGATGTGGCAGCAATTGAGTTTATCATAAATGAAAACAATGAAGTTTTTGTTTATGACATAAATACAAATACCAATTACAATGCCGATGCTGAAAAAAATAGCTGGGAAATATGCTATGTTGGAACTAGCTAAATATTTAAAAGATGAATTGGAAAAAAATTAGGATAAGAAATAACAAAAAAATATTAAATAAACTTGGAGGTAATTATGAAAAAGAATTTTTGAAAGGCTTTGTAAAAATTATTGCAATCTTAGTTTTAGGAGTATTTGCAATAAGCTGTGGAAAAGGTGGAAAGGGAAGTGCTGAACCAGGATCAATTGAGGCAATAAAAAAAGCAGGAAAAAAATTAGAATAGGAGTATTTGGAGATAAGTCGCCATTTGGATTTGTTGATGAAAAATGGGAAAAAAATCAAGGATATGATATTTATTTGGCAAAAAGACTTGCAAAAGATTTATTAGGCGACGAAAATAAAATAGAATTTATTACATTAGAAGTCGCAAACAGAGTGGAATATTTATTATCAAATAAAGTTGATATTATTCTAGCAAACTTTACAGTAACAGACGAAAGAAAACAAAAAGTTGATTTTGCAAAACCTTATATGAAGGTATCATTAGGGATTGTTTCGCCAGAAGGTGCTCCAATAAAAGATGTGAAGGAGCTGAAAGGTAAAAAATTAATAGTTAACAAAGGAACAACAGCAGAAATTTACTTTACTAAAAATTATCCAGATATAGAATTGTTGAAGTATGACCAAAACACAGAAACATTTAACGCATTATTAGATAAAAGGGGAGCTGCACTTGCACACGATAATACTCTAGTATTCGCATGGGCAACAGAAAATCCAGGATTTGTTGTGGATGTTAAACAGTTAGGAGAACAGGACTACATTGCTCCAGCTGTAAGAAAAGGGAACAAAGGACTGTTAGACTGGCTAAATACTGAAATAGATGCTCTTACGAAGGAAGGATTCTTTGAAAAAGCGTATAAAGCAACTCTTGAGCCTGTTTATGGGAATAAAGTTGATCCTAAAACAGTGATTATTGAAAATAAATAGAATGAGTGAACTACTCCCGCTTTTAGAAGCGGGAGACTTCTGCTATCTTTTTGTTAAATAATAAAAATTTATGAAGATAAAAAAATTAAACTGCTTCAGAATATTGAGGCAGTTTTGTTTTTTTATTTTTTACTAAATTACAAATAATTATTTATTTGAATGTGAACTACTCACGACTAAAAAGTCAAGAGCTTCATAAGACAACTGAAAAAAAGTAAGTTATCTTCTAAGAAGTTTGATTTTTAAAATCCTTATTCTTTTTGGCTAGTCCACAATAGTCGCTACTAGATAAGACATTATGTCTACACTGCTACTTTTTTTATTTGTATATTATATTTTTAAATCCAAAATGTATTATACTCTAAAATTAGTAATATTGCAAATTTTTAAAGCAACATTTTTCAATGTTGGTGTATTCATCTCATGGCTAAAAGCCACGAGTGTTCTAACGCACTTAATAAAAATATAAGATTAGTTATGAAAAATGTTATTCTATTTTTTTATTAAATATAGAAAATTTAAATAAATTATGGTATTATTATAGTAAAATCAATTTGATTTATACATACAGATTTAATTTGAAAAAGTAATATAAATAAGGCGGAAATGACTATGAAAAACATATAACTTGCTTTTATGAAAAATTTGGAAAATGTAAAAATAAAAGGTGTTACAAAAACAAATATTCCAAAATTTAAAAAAATTGGGAGTTTCTACACTTTATGATCTGCTTTATTTTTTTCCAAGAGCTTATGAAAATAGAAATAATCATAAGAAAATCGGTGATATTTTTGGCAGATGAATTTGTGATTTTGCAGGGAACAGTTGTAAATGTGGCTAATCAGTATATAAAATCTGGAAGAACTATGTTTCGGGCTGTTTTTGAGTGATGATAGCGGAATGATTGAGCTTGTGTGGTTTAATAACAGGTTTGTGAAAAAAATGGAATTCATATTGGGGATGAGATTACGGTTTATGGAAAAAGTGAGAAAAACTATGAAATTTCAGTTTATAAATCCTGAATATAAAAAAATCAAGCAGGCTAGTTTTGATATGCAGGAACAAAAGCAGATATTGCCAATTTATCCGTCTACAGAATCACTTAGACAGCAGGCAATCAGAAAAGTTATGGAAAATGCCCTGATGGATTATGGATATTTGCTGCAGGAAAATTTGCCAATGGAATTCTTGAAGAAGGAAAAGCTGCTTGGAAGAAAAGAAGCGGTTTTGAATATTCATTTTCCAGAAAACGATGAAAAGCAGAGCAAGGCACGGAAAAGATTTATGCTTGAAGAAATTTTGCTTCTGGAAATGGGAATTTTGCAAAATCGTTTCAGCGTTGACAAGGCGAATAAAAATATTTATAAACTTGAAGATAATAAAAAGTCTTGTAAGTAAATTTATAAAAAAAGTTTGGATTATAAATTGACAAGAGCGCAAAAACGTGTGATTAAAGAGATTTATTCTGAATTAAAGGCTGGAAAGATTGTAAATAGGCTGATTCAGGGGGATGTTGGCTCTGGAAAGACAATTGTTTCGTTTATAATGCTTCTTTATATGGTTGAAAATAATTATCAAGGTGTAATTATGGCGCCTACAGAAATTCTTGCAATGCAGCATTATCTGGGAATTGTAGATGAATTTATGAATCTTGATGTACGAGTGGAGCTTTTGACTGGAAGCGTGAAGGGAAAGAAGAAGGAAAAACTACTGTATGAGATAAAGGAAGGACTTGTAGATATTGTAATTGGAACACATTCTTTAATTGAAAATAACGTAATTTTCAAAAATTTGGGACTAATTGTAATTGATGAGCAGCACAGGTTTGGAGTAACACAAAGAAAACTCTTACGTGATAAGGGAAATCTTGCCAATTTAATTGTTATGAGTGCCACTCCAATCCCACGTTCGCTTGCACTTACAATTTACGGAGATTTGGATGTTTCGATCATTGACGAGCTGCCTGCTGGAAGAAGTCCGATTAAGACAAAGTGGATACAAAATGAAATTGACAGGCAAAAAATGTATAATTTTATGGAAAAGAAAATGAAGGATGGACGGCAAGTTTATATAGTGTCGCCGTTAATTGAAGAAAGTGAAACTTTGAATGTAAAATCGGCACAGGAAACTTATGAGGAATATATTTCAATTTTTTTCCAAATAGAAAAAAATTGGGCTTATGCACGGACGGCAAAACTACAAGGAAAAGCAGAAGGTTATGGAACAGTTTAAGAATCATGAACTTGACATTCTAGTTTCCACAACAGTAATCGAAGTTGGAGTAAATGTGCCAAATGCTTCGATTATGGTAATCCGTGATGCTCAAAGATTTGGACTTTCCTCGCTTCATCAGTCGCGTGGAAGAGTTGGACGTGGGAAATACCAGTCCTACTGCTTTTTTTGGAATCTGAAACAACAAATGAAATTTCGGCAAAAAGGCTGGAAGTTATGGAAGAAACGACAGATGGATTCAAAATTGCTGAAGAAGATTTGAAATTACGTAATTCTGGGGAAATTTTAGGAACAAGGCAAAGTGGAGTGTCTGATATGCTTTTTACGGATATTGTAAAAAAATGTGAAGGAAATTAAACTTGTGCATGATTTTTGTGGTGGAATATTTGGAAAAATGATGGGAAAATAGAAAACGAATTTTTGAAAATGGATATTTATAAAAAGTTTTTTTCAATAATTTAGAAGATTAATTTGAAATATGGTAAGGAGAAATTTTGTGAAACAGTATTTGGCAGATTTTAGATGCTTTTTGTGGGGATATTTTGGGACTTGGATTTGTATTTGTAAAAATTGGGTTAAATACTGGAATTGATCCATTTTATTTATCGGCGATTAGATTTCTTGTAGGAGGGCTTATTCTTTACGGGATTTTCTTTAGAAAAATTGGTAAATTTACAAAACATGATATTTTTGCTGGATTGATAGTTGGAATTTTTCAGTTTTTTGGATATGCCTTTCAAACTTATGGGGCAATGCTTACGACTGCCAGTAAAAATGCTTTTTACTTCGATTAATGTTATAATTGTGCCTTATATTTTTTGGCTGCTGCATAAAAAGCGTCCCGATGTTTTTGCATTTCTGGCTTCAGTTATTTGCGTACTAGGAGTTGCTGTAATTAGTTTTGACAGGAAGATGAATCTTGCAAACCTTAATTTTGGAGATATTTTGACAATTATAAGTGCGGTGTTTTTTGCGGGGCAGATTGCAACGAATGGATATTTTAGTAAAAAAGTTGAGCCTTTAAAATTGGTCATTATGCAAATGCTTGTGGCGGGAATATTATTTGTAGCAAACTTTTTTATTTTTTCAGATGTGGGTAAAGTTGAAAAGCCTGCTGGAATGATGCTAGTTTCGATAATTTATTTGACAATTTTTTCAACGGCAATACCGACAGTGCTGCAGACATTTTGCCAAAAATATACGACTTCTACGAGGGCTTCAATTTTGATGTCGACAGAATCGCTATTTGCTCCACTTTTTGCATTTTTTTATATTAAGCGAGAGATTGTCGCTTAGAGTGGCAGTTAGGGGCTGGGCTGGTACTTTTTGCGGTACTTGTGTCAGAGACTAAATTTGGATTTAAGAAAATTGAAAAATGAAAAAAATAAAAAAATTAATTGATGTTTTGTATTAAAAATTTATCAAATAATATGATAAAAATAAAATGTATAATAATGAGTTTAATAAGGAGAAAAAAATAAAAAAATGAAAAATAGTTTTTATACGGACATCCAACTTTACGAGAAAAAAAGCGGGAAAAAAAGTTGATGAAGTTGATGATAATGTGAGAGAAATTTTTGGATGAAATGGTTGCTCTTATGAGAAAGGCTAATGGAGTGGGACTTGCGACGAATCAAGTGGATATTGCCAAAAGATTTTTTGTGCTTGAGCACGACGGGATTTTGAAAAAAGTTGTTAATCCTGAAATTTTGGAATTTTCTGAGGAAATTGCAGATATGGAGGAAGGATGCTTTGAGTATTCCTGGGGTTTATAAAAAGGGTTAATCGTCCTGCAAAAAAATCAAAGTAAAATATTTGAATGAAAATGGGGAAGAAGTTGTTGAAGAATTGGAAGAAATGTGGGCTAGGGCATTTTCAGCATGAATTTGACCATATTGAAGGGATTTTGTTTACAGACAGGCTTTCAATTTTTGAATAAAAGGCTTTGTTGCTAAAAAAAGCTGGATGTTTTGAAGAAGGATTTTGCTAAAGGTAGAATTTACAGGGACTTGGATTAGAATATTATTTTTTTATTTAAATAAAATAAATGGATTTTTGAAAAAAAGTCAGGAAAGTGGGGAAATTAAATGAAAACAATATTTATGGGAACACCTGAATTTGCAATACCAAGTTTGGAAGTTGTATTTAAAAATACTGATTTACAGCTTATTTTTTTACAAAAAGAGGACAAAAAGGAATGCTAGAGGAAATAAAATAATATTTTTCTCCTGTAAAGCAGTTTGGAATTGATAATAATGTGGAAATTATTCAGCCTAGAAAAATAAAGGATGAGGAAGTTATTAATAAAATTAAGGAAATAAATCCTGATTTGATTGTGGTTGTGGCTTATGGGAAAATTTTACCAAAAGAAATTATTGATATTCCCAAATATGGGATAATAAATGTTCATTCTTCACTTTTGCCAAAATATCGGGGAGCTTCGCCTATTCATTCTGCTATTTTAAATGGAGATGCCGAAACTGGAGTGAGCATAATGTATATTGAAGAAGGGCTTGACTCTGGAGATGTGATTTTGAGGGAATATTGTGAAATTACAGAAGATGACACTCTTGGAACTTTGCACGATAAATTGAAGGAATTAGGAGCAGATGGGCTTACTAAGGCTTTGAAATTGATTGAAAATGGGGAAGTTCAGGCGGAAAAGCAGGATGACAGCAAGGCTACTTTAGTGAAGCCGATTACGAAGGAGCAGGCAAAAATCGACTGGAATAGCACAAAAGAAGTTATTTACAATCAAATTCGTGGGTTAAATCCGTTTCCAGCAGGTATACTTTTAATGAAAAAGGTGAAAAATATAAAAATTTACAAAAGTGAAAAAAATTGATAAAAAAAGTATGAGGATGAAAATGGAAATGAAATAGAAAATGGGACAGTTGTTGAGATTATTAATAAAAAAAGGGCCTGTTGTGAAAGTTGCAAATGGTGGGCTATTGATTTTGGAGGCAAAATTTGAAGGGAAAAAGCTTCAAAGGGAGCTGATATTATTAATGGACGTAAAATGACAGCTGGAGAAAAGTTATTATAGCGTCTATCTTAAATGCGGGTAGAAAGTTAGGCTATATTTATAGCTAATCTATTTTTTTGAATGTTTTATTATAATTTTTTTAAGTGGATAATTTTCTAATTTTTCATAGGAGGAAATATGAAGTTAAAAAAATTGGAAATTTCAGAAAGAGTTGTACAAAGATTGACAGAATATTTATCTATTCTAAAGGAAGCGAGAAAACAGGATAATGAAATAAATTCAATTGAACTTGCTAAAATTATGAATACCACTTCTGCTCAAGTGCGTAAGGATTTATCGACATTTGGTGAGTTTGGTGTGCGTGGAAAAGGTTATGATGTTGATAAATTGATAGAAATTATTACAGAAATTCTTGGAATTGACAAAATTAACAATGTTATAATTGTAGGGCACGGTAAAATGGGAGAAATGCTTTCATCAAATTTAGATGTTCTAGGTGAAGGCTTTAAAATTGTTGGAATATTTGACAAGGATAGTAATAAAATTGGGAAAAATAGTCGCAAATGATTTAATTGTTCAAGATATTAGAAATGTAGGAGAATTTATAAAAAAATATGAAAAATGATTCTAATACGAAAATTGATATGGCAATTTTTGGCAGTTGTAAAGGAACAGGCACAAATTGCGCTGGAAGGACTTGTAAAAAAATGGAATTTCATGCGATACTCAATATGACAACTTATAAATTGGAACTAGGTGAAAATGTAAAAAGTTGTGGATATGGATATTTCAGCAAAAATTGCAGGAATTGAATTTTTGGAGAATAAATAATAATTAATTGAAAAAAATGTAAAAAAATAAAAAGTTAAAAAAAATGTTGTATTAATCAAGTTTTGTAGACTTTTAAAAAAATAATAAAAAGAATATTGAAAGGAGAGCTATGACTATAATTGATGGAAAAGCACTTTCAGAAAAGACTTTGGAGGAAATTAAAGAAGTACATGGTGAATTGCAGGAAAAGACTGGCAGAAAAAGCTGGGCTTGCGGTAATTATAGTAGGAGAAAAATCCAGCTTCTAAAAATCTATGTGAGAAATAAAATAAGAGCTTGTGAAAAAGTTGATTTCATTCTGAAACAATTAGACTTGATGAAAATATTTCAGAGGAAAATTTACTTTTGGAAATAGAAAAATTAAATAATGATGATAGTATAGACGGTATTCTGGTTCAACTGCCGCTTCCAAAGCACATTGATGAACTGGAGGTTATAAATGCAATTTCAGCAGAAAAGGATGTGGATGGATTTCATACAACAAATATTGGGAAAATGATGATTGGAGATGAAACAGGATTCTTGCCTTGCACACCCTTTGGCGTAATTCAAATGTTTGAAGAATATGATATTGAATTGACGGGAAAAAGATATTGTTGTAATTGGGCAAAGTAATATTGTAGGAAAGCCGATGTCGCTTTTACTAATGCAAAAGCATGCGACAGTTCAAACTTGTAATTCAAGAACTAAAAATTTGTCTGAAAAGCTTCAAAAGGCTGATATTATAATAGTCAGCAAAGAGGATCTCCAAAAATTAGTTAAAGGTTCAGATGTGAAAGATGGAGTTGCTGTAATTGACATTGGAATAAATAGGGTAGACGGGAAAATATGCGGAGATGTGGATTTTGATGAAGTTTCAAAAAAAGCCTCATTTATTACCCCAGTTCCAGGCGGAGTTGGTCCAATGACAATCGCAATGCTAATAAAAAAATACATTAAAAATCATACAAAACAGAAAAATAAAACAAATCAAAAATAAAAAGAAAGTGAGAAAATTGATGAAGGATAAAATTAAATTTATTGAAAAAAATTAGCTGAAAGTATGAATGAAAAACAAAATTGAATCTGTAAAATATGAAGATAATAATTTTTGAAGTTTCATTAACTAAGAAAAAGGAAAGAAATGTTATTTTTTTGGAAGTCCAATAGCTCAACCTGCAGTGGCTTCAAATATTACGCAGGAAGTGGAAGTTCAAGAAGTGGAAGATTCTGCTCCAGTACAGCAAGTACTCCAGAAGAAATTTCGGGAACAAAAATTACCTCTCCAATGGTTGGAACTTTTTATGGTTCGCCATCACCAGCAGAGGTCCATTTGTAAAGGAAGGAGATTCTGTAACAGAAGGGCAAACGCTTTTGCATAGTTGAGGCAATGAAACTTATGAATGAAGTTAAATCAACAGTTTCAGGGAAAGTTAAAAAGATTTTTTTGTTAAGGATAACGAAAGTATAAAAAAAGGTCAAACATTGATGATCATTGAGTAATTTTTTTATAAAAAAATATAAATAAAAAAAGAAGGGATAAAATTTGGAAGAGAAAAGGATTTTGTTGAATATTGTTCTGTTGTTAGTTTTATTGTTTCTTACATCATTTTTTTATCAGTCGCAGAATCTGCATTGTCATCACTTAAACAGATTCATTTAAAAAAAGCGATTCAAAGGAAAAAGGAAAAAAACTAAAGAAAGTGAACTTCTAAAACTTTGGCTGGAAAAATCCAAATGAATTGCTTACAACACTTTTTGTTTGTAAAGACAATTTCTTATTCTTCAATGGTTTTTACAGGAATTTATTTAATAAAAAAATCTATGAAAAAAAGGTCTTTATTTTGGGGATTTCATTTTTGTATTAATTATTTTTTTATTTTTATTATTTTTCAGAATTAATTCCAAGATTAGTAGCTAGAAATAATATTTATGGAGTTTCTAAAACATTAATAATACCGCTAAATACAGTGAGAATTGTTTTTAAGACCGTTAATTCAGCTGTTTATACATATTTCAAGATTTGTTGTTGGAATATTTAAAATAAAAGTAAAGGATCAGATGTTTGAGATAACAGAAGATGAAATTTTGACTTTTTTAAAGGCTGGAACAGAAAGCGGTGTGTTTGAAGAGGGCGAAGAAGAAATGATAAGCAGTATTTTTTTGAATTTTCAGAAACAACCGTCAAGGAAATACTTACTCCCAGAATAGATGTTTTTGCATTGGAGGCTGAAAGCAGAATTGAAGATGTATGGAATGAAATTTTAGATCAAGGATTCACACGTATTCCTATCTATAACGAAACGATTGACAATATTGTAGGAACAGTTCATATGAAGGATTTGCTTCATTATGACAGGCAAACAGGAAATAATCCGCCTGTAAAGGATTTTATGAAGGAAGCCTATTTTGTTCCAATTACAAAGCCGCTAGTCGAATTACTGGAAGAATTTAAGTTAAAGCAGCTTCATATGGCAATTGTAATTGATGAATACGGAGGAACTCAGGGAATAGTTACAATTGAAGATTTGCTGGAGGAAATCGTTGGGGAAATAAGGGATGAATTTGATCAGGAAGAGGAAAATATTCAACAAATTCGTGAAAAAATATTTGATATTAGAGGGGACACACCTATTGAGGAAATAAATGACAAATTGGAAATAGAAATCCCGGTGTCTGAAGAATATGATACAATTTCTGGATATATTCAGGATAAATTGGGAAAAGTTGCTGAAGTTTTCGATCAAGTTAAGGAAAATAACTTTATATTGAAAGTAACGGATGTAGATAATAAACGTGTTGAAAGAGTAAGAGCGATTATTATTGAGCAAAAAGAAGACAAAGAAGAAGTAAGGAGAGAAAATGGAAGAGATTAGACCTCGAATACGTGTAGCAGGAATTCTTATTGAGAATGACAAGATTCTACTAATCCAGCATTACAAAAATAATAAAAAATACTGGCTTATTCCTGGTGGAGGAAATGACTGGGGCGAAACTGCAAAGGAAGCATTAATCCGTGAATACAAGGAAGAAACAAATATGGATATAGAAGTTGATGAGTTTTTATTTTTTTCAGAAACTATTTATCCGAATAAAAGAGCGTCACATTTTAAATTTATTTTTTTAGAATACATCGCAATGAAAAAAATGACAGTATTATAAAATTAGGAGATGAAGCTGTTTTTAACTGATTTGAAATTTTGTAACAAAAAGAAGAGCTCAAAAAAATGACGGTTTATCCAAATATTAAAGAGAATTTATTAAAATTAATGAATGGCGAAAAGGTAGAAAATTATTTAGGAAGTTTATGGAATGAATAAAAAAATTCTAGTATTATAATTAAAAATTTCAGAAAAGAGGAAAAAAATAAAAATGACAGTTGAAGAAAAAAAGAAGAATTAAAGAAATTAGTGCGTTCAGTGAAGGATTTTTCCAGAAAAGGGAGTAACTTTTTAGAGATATTACAACAGCTTTAAAGGATAAAAAGAGGATTGGAAATTATCATAAAGGATTTTACAGACAGATATAAAAATAAAGGAATTGATTATGTAGTATAGTGCTGATGCGAGAGGTTTTTATTTTTGGAGTCGCAATTGCATATAATATCGGTGCTGGATTTGTTCCAGCGAGAAAGCCTGGAAAAATTGCCAGCAGAAGTGGAAAGTGTGGAATATTCATTAGAATATGGAAAAAAATAGCATAGAGATTCACAAGGATGCCTTTTGAAAAAAATTCAAAAAAATATTAATAGTAGATGATCTGTTAGCAACAGGAGGAACAGCCGAAGCAATGGTTAAGCTTAGTGGAAAAAAATTAGGAGCTAAAGTTTACGAGTTAGCATTTATGATAGAATTAGTTGATTTAAAGGCTAGAGATTTGCTGAAAGGTTACGAAGTGTATACTCAGTTAAAATATTAAATAATCAAAAAAACAAAGTACCTAAAAAAATAATATCAGGGTACTTTTTACAAAAAAATTTTTTAAAAAGAAACTGTCTAAAATGCTTAAAAATATGGTATTTAATATGGAATCTCAAATTGAATTTTGAAAAAAATCAAAAAAATTTCAAAAAAAGTAGTTGACAAACATTTTTCTTTTTATGATAATATATATCTTGTCGATACGAAAATGTATCAACGGACAATAGAGATATTAATAATGTAAAGAAGCAATTAAGTGTATAATCAATAAAGTCAAGTATCTTGAAAAAGATAACGTCAAGACTAATTAGGTGAAATTTAAATATATGTGTATATATTGAATGAAGAGTTTGATCCTGGCTCAGGATGAACGCTGACAGAATGCTTAACACATGCAAGTCTTTGGCGAAGCTGTGCTTGCACAGCCTAGCCAAGGCGGACGGGTGAGTAACGCGTAAGGAACTTGCCCTGCAGTCAGGGATAACAGACGGAAACGACTGATAAGACCTGGTAAAGTCAGGCGGACTCATGTCCAGCCTGATGAAAAGAGATGCTGCAGGAGAGCCTTGCGTCCTATTAGTTTGTTGGTGGGGTAACGGCCCACCAAGGCGATGATAGGTAGCCGGCCTGAGAGGGTGGACGGCCACAAGGGGACTGAGATACGGCCCTTACTCCTACGGGAGGCAGCAGTGGGGAATATTGGACAATGGGGGCAACCCTGATCCAGCAATTCTGTGTGCACGATGAAGGTTTTCGGATTGTAAAGTGCTTTCAGCAGGGAAGAAAAAAATGACTGATCTCGCAGAAGAAGCGACGGCTAAATACGTGCCAGCAGTACGTGGTAATACGTATGTCGCAAGCGTTATCCGGAATTATTGGGCATAAAAGGGCATCTAGGCGGCCAGATAAGTCTGGGGTGAAAAACTTGCAGCTCAACCGCAAGCCCTGCCCTGGAAACTATGTGGCTAGAGTACTGGAGAGGTGGACGGAACTGCACGAGTAGAGGTGAAATTCGTAGATATGTGCAGGAATGCCGATGATGAAGATAGTTCACTGGACGGTAACTGACGCTGAAGTGCGAAAGCTAGGGGAGCAAACAGGATTAGATACCCTGGTAGTCCTAGCTGTAAACGATGATTACTGGGTGTGGGCATGAAGAGTGTCCGTGCCGAAGCTAATGCGATAAGTAATCCGCCTGGGGAGTACGGCCGCAAGGCTGAAACTCAAAGGAATTGACGGGGACCCGCACAAGCGGTGGAGCATGTGGTTTAATTCGACGCAACGCGAGGAACCTTACCAGATCTTGACATCCTGCGAAGGCCTGCGAGAGCAGGCTGTGCCTCCGGGAACGCAGAGACAGGTGGTGCATGGCTGTCGACAGCTCGTGTCGTGAGATGTTGGGTTAAGTCCCGCAACGAGCGCAACCCCTATTGCTAGTTGCCATCATTAGGTTGGGAACTCTAGCAAGACTGCCTGCGAAGAGCAGGAGGAAGGCGGGATGACGTCAAGTCATCATGCCCCTTATGATCTGGGCTACACACGTGCTACAATGGCCGGTACAGAGAGTCGCAAAGGCGGCAACGCCAAGCCAATCTTTAAAGCCGGTCCAAGTTCGGATTGAAGTCTGCAACTCGACTTCATGAAGCTGGAATCGCTAGTAATCGCAGATCAGCAATGCCTGCGGTGAATACGTTCTCGGGTCTTGTACACACCGCCCGTCACACCACGAGAGTTGTCTGCACCTGAAGTCGCCGGTTCAACCGCAAGGAGGAAAGCATCTAAGGTGTGGATAGTGATTGGGGTGAAGTCGTAACAAGGTATCCGTACCGGAAGGTGCGGATGGATCACCCTCCTTTCTAAGGAGAAACAAGCACTGCTTCTTTATATATCTTATGGGCGTGTAGCTCAGGTGGTTAGAGCACTGTGCTGATAACGCAGGGGTCGCTGGTTCGAGTCCAGCCATGCCCACCATAAGAAGTCTTGGGGATATAGCTCAGTTGGGAGAGCGTCGCCTTGCAAGGCAGAGGTCAGCGGTTCGAACCCGCTTATCTCCACCAATATTATTATTTAGGACAATGGGAAATGAATAGTAGGTAAAAAGATTATAACTAAACTAGAGTAAAAAAAGTTATTCTGGATATAAAAAGCTAATAAGGGCACACGGAGGATGCCTAGGCAGAGCAACAGCCGATGAAGGACGTGATAAGTCGCGATAAGCCGGGAGAAGATGCACATAATCATTGATCCCCGGATTTCGAATGGGTAAACCTGCATGCCTGGAGGGCATGCGTGAAAACGGCAAGCCTGCGAACTGGAAACATCTAAGTAGCAGGAGGAAAAGAAAGTAAAAAAACGATTCCCCAAGTAGCGACGAGCGAACAGGGAAAAAGCCCTAAACCGTGCCAGTGTCAAGCGGACAGCGTTGCTGGCACGGGGTTGCTGGGACTTCCATTAACGGATTGTCATAATGTTTAATCTGTACATGTGTAAGTGGAATCAGTTGGGAAGCTGAACCAAAGAAGGTGAAAGTCCTGTAGAACATAAAACATATATGGAGACTGGAAGCACCCGAGTAGCGTCAGGCACGAGGAATCTGGCGTGAATCAGCGTGGACCAAATCACGTAAGGCTAAATACTGTTGTTGACCGATAGTGAAGAGTACCGTGAGGGAAAGGTGAAAAGAACCCTGAGCAAGGGAGTGAAACAGAATTTGAAACCGTGTACTTACAAACGGTAGGAGCACATTATGTGTGACTGCGTGGATTTTGGTTAATCATCCTGCGAGTTATGGCTGGTGGCAAGGTTAATAGACGGAGCCGAAGGGAAACCAAGTCTTAATAGGGCGTCAAGTCGCCGGTCATAGACGCGAAACCTAGTGATCTAGGCCTGTCCAGGCTGAAGCTGAGGTAAGACTCAGTGGAGGGCCGAACTCACCGCCGTTGAAAAGTTGGGAGATGAGATAGGTCTAGGGGGTGAAAAAGCCAATCGAACTAGGAGATAGCTCGTTCTCTCCGAAATGCATTTAGGTGCGACCTTGAACTGAGATATGTGGGGGTAGAGCTCTGTATGATCTAGGGGGCGTACTGCTTACCGAAATCAAGCAAACTTCGAATACCATATATCATGTTCAGGAGTGAGTCCGTGGATGACAAGGTCCTCGGACGAGAGGGGAACAGCCCAGACCGCCAGCTAAGGTCCCTAGTATGTCTAAGTGGGAAAGGAGGTGGACATTCATAGACAACCAGGAGGTTGGCTTAGAAGCGACCATGCCTTGAAAGAGTGTGTAATAGCTCACTGGTCGAGAGTGCCTGCGCCGAAGATGTAACGGGGCTAAGACATAAACCGAAGTCGCGGAAGATACACTGTATCTTGGTAGGAGAGCGTTCTGTAGGCCGTCGAAGGGATGCCGCAAGGCCGTCCTGGAGGTATCAGAAGCGAGAATGCAGGAATGAGTAGCGAGAAGGCGGGCGAGAATCCCGCCGGCCGGAAGTCCAAGGTTTCCAGGGGAAGGCTTGTCCGCCCTGGGGAAGTCGGGACCTAAGCGTAAGCAAAATTGTGATGGCGAATGGAAAACAGGTTAATATTCCTGTACCGCTGTTATCGCTTGAGAGACGGAGTGACGCAGGAAGGTATGCGAGAAGGCTGACGGTTTAGCCTTTCTAAGGGCCCAGCGTGGGCGTGCAGGCAAATCCGCACGCCTAAACGTGAGACCTGACGGGGAAGTGCATTTGCATAAGTCGCAGATCCTACACTGCCAAGAAAAACTTCTATCGATGAGAAGCAGCGCCCGTACTGTAAACCGACACAGGTGGACAGAGTGAGAAACTTAAGGCCGACAGGATAACTCTAGCTAAGGAACTCTGCAAAATAGCCCCGTAACTTCGGGAGAAGGGGTGCCTGACATACCTGAAGGAGAGAAGCGCTCCCAGGGGAAACAGGCCGCAGTGAAGAGTCTCAAGCAACTGTTTACCAAAAACACAGGTCTATGCTAAGCTGAAAGGCGACGTATATGGGCTGACACCTGCCCAGTGCCGGAAGGTTAAGAGGAGGAGTGAGAGCTCCGATTTGAAGCCCCGGTGAACGGCGGCCGTAACTATAACGGTCCTAAGGTAGCGAAATTCCTTGTCGGGTAAGTTCCGACCTGCACGAATGGTGAAATGATTTGAGAGCTGTCTTGGCTGGAGACCTGGTGAAGTTGTAATGCCGGTGAAGATACCGGCTACCTGCAGTAGGACGGAAAGACCCCGTGGAGCTTTACTGTAGCTTGGCATTGGGTTCTGGCAATGTGTGTATAGGATAGTTGGGAGACTATGATGTGATGGCGTCAGCCATTGCTGAGTCGCTGTTGGAATACCAACCATATGCTGTCGGAATTCTAATCTGGCAACGGAGACAGTGCTAGGTGGGCAGTTTGACTGGGGCGGTCGCCTCCCAAAGAGTAACGGAGGCGTTCAAAGGTTCCCTCAGGCTGGATGGAAATCAGCCTAAGAGTGCAAACGCATAAGGGAGCTTGACTGCAAGACTGACGGGTCGAGCAGGTACGAAAGTAGGAGTTAGTGATCCGGCGGTTCGCATGGAAGGACCGTCGCTCAACGGATAAAAAGCTACCCTGGGGATAACAGGCTGATACTTCCCAAGAGTCCATATCGACGGAAGTGTTTTGGCGACTCGATGTCGGCTCGTCTCATCCTGGGGCTGGAGAAGGTCCCCAAGGGTTGGGCTGTTCGCCCATTAAAGAGGCACGCGAGCTGGGTTCAGAACGTCGTGAGACAGTTCGAGTCCCTATCCACTGCAGAGCCTGAATATTGAAAAGATCTGACCTTAGTACGAGAGGACCGGGTTGGACAGACCTCTGATGTATCAGTTGTCACGCCAGTGGCATGGCTGAGTAGTCACGTCTGGTACGGATAACCGCTGAAAGCATCTAAGCGGGAAGCCGGCTTTGAGATGAATATTCGTAGTATCCATAGAGAACATATGGTCGATAGGCTAGGGGTGCAAGTGCAAAGAATGCATTTAGCTGACTAGTACTAATATTACGTCTGCTTTTAAGATAATCTTTTGTCTTTCGCTATTTATTTCTCATTGTCTTAATGGACAGTATATATATCTAGTTTGGTGATGATAACGACAGGGATACACCCGGAAACATTTCGAACCCGGCAGTTAAGTCTGTTAGTGCCTAAAATACTTGGATTCGTCCTGGGAAGATAGGTAGTTGCCAAACTTTTTTAAATATGTGTGTCTCCGTAGCTCAGCCGGTTAGAGCATCTGACTGTTAATCAGAGGGTCGTTGGTTCGAGTCCAACCGGGGACGCCATTTTTTTATTTGCAGAATTGATACTAAACCCCTGTTAGATTAACAGAGTATAATGTGGTATAATACAATAGGGTGATAAAAATGGCAAAAGCGTATGAGATAACAGAAGAAATTTCGAATGAGATAAGAATGATTAGAAAAACAATAAAAAACAAAAGTGAAGACATAAGACTGTATGCAGTAGAATTAAGAGGCTTAGGAAAGCAGTATGGCACAAATCAAAGGATTTAGAAATTTCGGGAAACATCATAATGACACATATACCGCCATATACACCAGAAATGAACCCCATTGAACAAATTTAGAAACAAATAAGACAGATGGGGTTCGGCAATAAGATATTCAGTACATTAAAAGCTGTAGTTGACAGGCTATGCGATACTATAAATTTTACTTACGGATGAACTGGTAAAAAGCATAACTCTTCGCGAATGGATTTATTCTGCTATTTAAACGGGGTTTAGTATAATAAATAATTATTTTTTTACAATGCTATGTATTTTTTTCATTTTCAAAAGGTAAATATTTTTGTATTGACCGTTACCGATTAATTTTCGTTCATCTAAATCATCAGCTTCTCTATTTTTGGATGTGGTTAAAAAAATAATTCCAATACAGTTCCGTGCGTTACAATTAGGATATTTCCTGATTTTTTTGTTCTTCTCTAATTTTTTTCTAGGCCTTTTTAAAAATCGATCTAATCCATCTTTTTAATTCTTCTCCTTTTTATATTTTTTTGGCATTGTAATTTTTTTACATCGTAAAAAGTAATTATGGGCTTCTTTCGGATATTTAACGAAAGTTTCTTTAAATGTCAGACCTTGCCATTCTCCAAAGTGAATTTCGTTTAATTCAGGTAATTTTTTTGAAGTTTTAATTTTTTTGATCTGAAGTTTTTTTCTTGTTCATATTTATTATTTTCTAAGATCATTTCTGCAGTAGCAATTGTTCGTCCCATTTGGCTTGTGTAACCTGCTTCAAATTTTATATTTTTTTAAGTTCTTTGGCAGTTTCTTTTTACTTTTTCAATTCCTTCTGGAGTAAGTGGTGAGTTTAACTGACCTTGAAATTTTTTTCCAGTACATTCCATTCTGTTTGTCCGTGTCTGACAATGTATAGCTTTTAATTTATTATTCATGTTTTTTTATCCTTTCTGTAATTCTTTATATTATAGAACTCAAATTTAATTTGTTCGTTTAATAAAAAGATTTGAGTAACTTAATATTTATATCATATCATAAAAATTTTTTCAACTTTTTATTTTTTTAAAATTTTTTTACTAAAGTAAGATAGTATAAGTTTTGAATTTATTTTAAAAATTAGGTGATGAAGATAAAAAAATAATTATGATTTTTAATTTTTCTTTATATGAAAAAAATAATTTATTAATTTTTAAGTAATAAATTAAAATTTATGAAATAAATAGCAATAAAAAAATAAATAATGTGGTATAATTAGAAAGTGATAAATTGTAATTTTTAAAATTAAGCAGTTTTTTTACAATTGAAATATGAAAAGCATAAAATAGTGAACAGTTTTTTTATGTTATTAGTAAAAAGGGGATAATTGGAGGAATTTAAAATTATAGTTAGGAAAGGGAAATTAGATGATTTGGATAATTGGAGGAACAAAGGATTCTAGAATTATTTTAGATGAGGTTATGAAAGCCAGGGAAGATGACATTGTTGTGAGTACGGCTACTGAATATGGCGGGAAATTACTTGAGGATGTTGCTGAAAAATAAACGGATACATATAATTTCAGAAAGATTGGGTGTATTACAAATTGAAAATTTAATTTTTGGAAAAATATTGATTAAAATTATGGCTGGAAATTTAAGAAAGGCGATATAGTCAGCATATATAGAAATATGTATGCATAGGCAGTTTTAAAACTGTCTAATACTGCTTGAATTGCTGGAAAACCCTAAAGCCAATTTAACTACAACATAATATCTTTTTTTGAACAAAATTTAGATATAAGTGTGAATGTTGCGAAAGCGGAAAAAATAAATTGGATGGCATAAAGATATAAAATTTATCGTGGTTAAAGCCTAAGTGCTAAAATTAAATAGAATAATGGGCAATCAGCAGCTAAGCCTGAAAAGGAAAGTTCAACGACTATCCCCTTTAGGGGAGTACACTAAAGCTGGTGGAAGCGGGCAGACCCAAGCAGGTGAGGCTGTGGGATAAGATATAGTCTGTGCTTAATAGAAATATTAAGAAGTTCAGAAGTATTGCAATTTATTAATATAAGAAACTGATATTAATAATATAATTACAGTATTTGAGAGAACTGCATAGGAAGTAGCGAGCCTATGTGAACGATAACTTCTAAAAAAATAAAGCAAGTTTTAGAAGTTCAGTTAATTATTGATGCAAGTCATCCGTATGCACAAAATATTAGCAATACTGTCATTTCAATGGTAAGTTATTTAAATGAGCGGAATATTACAGAGAAAAAGATAAAATATATAAGATTTGAAAGAAAAAAATATTGGATTATGGAACTGAAAATGTATTTCAGTTTAAAAAGTTTGAAGGAGCTAATTGCATTTTTGAATAAATTTGAAAACAAAAAAATATTGAGTACATTGGGATCAAATTCTTTAGCAGAGTTAAGAGGTATAGAAGAAAAGAATAATTTATTTATCAGGATACTTCCTACAGCGACTTCTATACAAAAATGCAGAAAAAAACTTGGATATTTGCCTAAAAATATAATTGCTATGCAAGGACCTTTTTCTAAAAGAAATGAATGTTGCAATATTGAAAAAAATTATAAAATTGATTAAAAACTACAACTGTAAAGTATGTAATTGAAACTAAAAAAATTGCAAATTAGTTTGTAAAGTATAGTCAGCGTATATAGAAATATGTATGCATAGGCGGTTTTAAAACTGCCTAATACTGCTTGAATTGCTGGAAAACCCTAAAGCTGGTTTAACGACAACATAATGTCTTGTTTAGGATAAAATAAATATGAAGATATAAGTGTGATCGTTGCGAAAGCGGAAAAAATAAACCAGATGGCATAAAAAATAGAAATGGTTAAAAACCTAAGTGCTAAAAGAAAATTTATCTTAAAAACAATGGGCAATCAGCAGCCAAGACCGCAAGGTAAGGTTCAACGACTATCCCTTTAAGGGAGTACACTAAAGCTGGTGGAAGCGGGCAGGCTCAAACAGGTAAAGCTGTGGGATAAGATATAGTCTGTGCTTAATAGAAATATTAAGAAGTTCAAAAATATCTTAAAAAATATAAGATGTTAATAGAACTGCATAAGAAGCAGCGAACTTGTGTGAACATAAACTCTTTAAGAAAATAAGAGATTTCAGTATCTTATTACAAAGGAAAGTGGAGAAACAGGTGGAGAACTTCAAAAAGTTCAAGCATGTCAGGAATGTGGAGTTGGTATTTTAACAATAAAACGTCCAGTATTGGATTATGGAACAATTTTTTATTAAATAGTGCAAGAATACTTGCGACTTTAGTCGTGAGACATGTACTCGTAGGGTATGAATTGCACGAAAATTTTAGTAAGCATATGGGGAAACTTGTATGTAGACACGGAGCAAAACCGTGCAACAAAGAAACTGAACTGCTGGGAACTCTTAAAGCTAGTATAACCACAACATAATACCTTCGTTCAAATATGGTATAAGTGTGAAGGTAGCGAAAGCAGAAAAAATATACTAGATGATGCAAGGTTAAAGCCTAAACATTATGATAATAGACAATCAGCAGCTAATCCTGAAAAGGAAAGTTCAACGACTATCCCTCGTGAGGGGAGTACAATACAAGCGATAGGTATTGGAAGTGGTTTCGCCTAAGTCCTTGAAATAGGATATGGATAAGATATAGTCTGTGCTTGTTAGAGATAACAAGAAGTTCAAGGCTAATCTCCTTAATTTGTTAAGGAGTATATATGCCATGAGAACTGCATAAGTAGTAGCGTACTTATGTGAACGACGCTTCCTACTGTTGTGGGGTTTAAAAAACTTTAAAAATATTTAAAAATAAACAGATAAAAGTAGAATACATGGTATAATATCTCTGATGAAAAGGAGGTGATTATATATGTATTTAACATTAAAAACAACAGGTAAAAACATCTTAGTAAGGAAGAATTTAAAAATTTTTGAAATATTTGTGCCATATAGCTAAGAATTTAAAAAAATCAAGCTATATATAATGTTAGACAATATTATTTTCAAAAATAAAAAAAGTATTTAAGTTATAACGAAAACTATAAAATGCTTAAAAAAATAGTGAAAATTACAAGAAATTAAATTCTAATATGGCTCAACAAATTCTAAAGGAAGTAGACGGAAGTTTCAAATCATTTTTTTGGACTTTTTAAAACTTGCTAAGAATGGTCAATATGATAATAAAAAAATAAAATTACCTAAATATCTTACTAAAGATGGATTTACAACTCTTGTTATAGGTTTTGTAAGATTAAAAAAGATGATATTCTGATAGTTCCTTATTCAAATTCGTTTAAGAAAAACTCATCAGGAAGTTAAAAATTAAAGTCGCCACCAGTATTAAAAGACAAGAAGATAAAAGAGATTAGGATAATACCAAAAACAACATTCTAGGTACTTTGAAATTCAATATACTTACGAAGTAAAAAGAAGTTCAAAGGGAATTAAATAAAGAAAAATGCACTAGGAATTGATTTAGGTATAGATAATCTTTTGCGCTTATGTTACAAATGCTGGAGCTTCATTCATAATAGATGGTAGAAAAATTAAAATCAATAAATCAATACTATAATAAGATAAATGCAAAATTACAAAGTATAAAAAGATAAGCAAAAGATTGAGCGAACAACATTAAGACAAAAAGCGAATAGCCAGAAAGAGAAATAATCGTATAAATGATTACCTTTCAAAAGCGAGCAAGAATAATTGTAAATTATTGTCTTAATAATGATATAGGAAAAAAATAGTTCTAGGATATAACGAGAATTTTTCAAAGAAATTCAAATATAGGAAGCATAAATAATCAAAAATTTTGTAAATATACCATATGGAAAATTAAGAGATAAATTAATATATCTATGTAAACTATATGGAATAGAATTTAAACTGCAAGAAGAAAGTTATACATCAAAAAGCAAGTTTCTTTGATGGAGATGAAATTCAATATATGATAAAGAAAAATCAAAAAGAATATATATTCAGTGGAAAAAGGATAAAAAGAGGACTATATCAAACAAGTGCAGGTAAACTCATAAATGCAGATTGTAACGGAGCATTAAACATATTAAGGAAAAAGTAAAGTTGTGGACTTAAGTATCCTATACAATAGAGGTGAACTGAACACACCTAAAAGAATAAGGGTAGTGTAAAGCTATCAAACTTCTTAGAAAATTTTTGAATATTTTTAAAGATTTTAGAACCCTGCGACTTTAGTCGTGGGAGGTTCAGACGATTAAAGAATTAATTGAATACGTAGTAAAATTATAAAGTGAAAGGAGAGTTGGCTTGAAAAGTGTACAAAAGGAAACGGTAATTGAATTTGAAGAAAAGAAATCTAAATTTATTGGATACATTAAACCAGTTTCAACTGTGGCTGAAGCAGAAAAATTTATCGATTCAATAAAAAAAATGCATCCGACAGCAACTCATAATGTCCCGCTTTACAGAGTTATAGAAAGTGGGCAGGAATACTTTAAATATAATGATGATGGCGAACCTGGCAATACAGCTGGAAAGCCTATGGCAGAAATACTGAAAATTTTGGATATTTATAATGTTGCATTAGTTGCTACAAGATATTTTGGCGGCATAAAACTTGGAGCTGGTGGACTTATAAGGAATTATGCTAAAACTGCAAAATTGGCTGTTAATGAAGCCGGAATTGTGGAATATGTAGAAAGATCTATTTTTATTTTGGACTATGATTATGAAAAATACTTCTGAAATAGAAGCATTTTTTTAAATGGAAATAGTCAAAAATTTGGGATAGAAATATTAGAGAAAAAAACTATTCAAATAGAGTAACAATGAAAATATTGGCAAACGATGAAATTGAATCTGAACTAAATGGACTGCAGAAAATTATTGTAATAAAAAAATGTAGAAAAAAATTTGGGTGTATTGTCAAATCATGCATAACAAAAAAAGTAAAAATAATATAAAAAAATATTTTTTTAAGAGGCTGTCTCATAATTCAAAAATAATTTTATTAACATAAATATTATATATTTTAAAAATCAATAGATATTATTTTTTTATTGATTCTATAAATATAGTAAAATATATAAAATTTATGATTTAGGAATTTTATTTATTTTTGTGAAACAGCCCCTGTTTTTTCTTGCTACTGTATTGTCAAAAATGATATTCATTCTGATGAGTAACAGTCCAATATTTTTCATATATTCTTTATTCAATGCTTTCTGTATCCTTGATACTCTTTTTCTTTATTTTATTCATGCTGTAAAAAAATTTTTCGTATTAAACCATTTATATTCTCATTTGTTAAGAAATTTGGGTATATCATTTACTATGTTTTTTTATATATTTTTGTTGTGCTTGATTATCCGATACATCTTTAAAAAAATCAAAAAAATTTTTAAAAAAAGTAGTTGACAAATAGATTTAAATATGATATTATATTTCTTGTCTGTGAGTGGTAAAAAAATAAACAGATAAAAGCATGATTGTGCGACCTTCGTCTAGTGGTTAGGACTCCAGGTTTTCATCCTGGCAACAGGGGTTCGATCCCCCTAGGCCGTACCAAAATTAAAACTGAATATAAAATATTAAATGGTGATTATTTATGGTCGCATAGCTCAGTTGGGAGAGCACCTGCCTTACAAGCAGGGGGTCATTGGTTCGAGTCCAATTGTGACCACCATTATGGAGGTGTAGCTCAGCTGGTTAGAGTGCTTGCCTGTCACGCAAGATGTCGCGAGTTCGAGTCTCGTCACTTCCGCCATTTAGTGCCGCTTTAGCTCATCTGGTAGAGCAACTGACTTGTAATCAGTAGGTGGTTGGTTCTGAGTCCGACAAGCGACACTACTATTTAAGTTTAGAATGTTGTGGAGAGGGCTCGAGTGGCCAAAGGGATCAGACTGTAAATCTGCCGGCTCAGCCTTCGAAGGTTCGAATCCTTCTCTCTCCACCATTTTTTTATAAAGATAAAAAAATTGTTATAAATATATAAATCATAATTCGTAGGAGGAATTATTAGCTATGGTTAGAAAAAAATAAAAGGAGCTGGAAATAAATCAGGTGGAAGCCAACAGGATATAATTAAAGCAAGCTCAAGTAATGCAACAGGAAATGTTAAAGATCCAAGAGGGATTAAAGGATAAATTTGTAGAAAGTTCTGTAGCTGGTGGTGGAATCACTATTAAAGCTAATGGTCAAAAATTAGTTGATTTATCAATTTCTTTGGATGTTTTTAAAAGATGCAATTGAAGAAAATGATTCAACAATTGTTTCAGATTTAATTATAAATGCAGTGAACGAAATCATGGATAAAGCTGAAGAAATGGCTGAAAAGGAAATGGAAGTAGTTACTGGTGGAGTAAATATTCCAGGATTATTTTTAAGAAATAAAATTTTTAAATAAATATTTTTTTATTAAAAACCAGAGTAGTGTCTGGTTTTTTTATTTTTTTCATAATTAATTTTTAAAAAAAGTATTTGATACTAAGCTCCATTTAAAAAAATAGAAGTTATATTCTAACAAGAGATACTGAATCTTTAAAAAAAGTTTATAATCAGTTCGGTGTTTAAATGGGAAATAGTATGAGATGTAAAAAAAGAAAGGAGATGGAACAAATGATATAAATAGAATGATAATAATGATGTTTTTATGTATGGTTGTATATAATTTAGGACATCCAGGAACACCTGACCTGATTCAGATGAGAGGCTGGAAAAAGAGTATTTCCGGAGAGTTTTTAGCATTTATGAGTACGGCTATGTTTATTTCTTCGCCTTATTTAGGAGCATTGGCAGACAGGTTTGGAATGAAGAGGATTTTTGTGCTTATGCCGTTTTTTTATGGGATTGCCCAGCTTGTTTTTGGATTTGTTACAAGTCTTCCTATTATATTTTTGGCTCGGATAATTGCAGGATTTGTTTCAGGGGGAACTTTTGCAGTAGCCTTTGGATATGTCAGTCAGCTATCTGAAAAGGAGGAAAAGGCAAAAAATATAGCTAAAATCAGTTCAGCAATTGTAATTGGAGGGGCGATTGGGCAAAAAATCGGAGGAATTGTAGCAACTGCTGATCCTAAGTATTCTTTTGGGCTGCAGTTTATTTGTGGAGGCATTTTATCGCTTTTTATTTTGGTATTTATTAAATAGTGTAAGAACACTCGCGACTTTATTCGTGAGATAAATTGCACGAAAATTTTAGTAAGCATATAGGGAAACTTGTATGTAGACACGGGGCAAAACCGTGCAACAAAGAAACTGAATTGCTGGGAACTCTTAAAGCTAGTATAACCACAACATAATACTAAGTGAATGGTATAGGTGTGATGGTAGCGAAAGCAGAAAAAATATACTAGATGATGCAAGGTTAAATCCTAAACATTATGATAATAGACAATCAGCAGCTAAGCCTGAAAAGGAAAGTTCAACGACTATCCCTCGTGAGGGGAGTACAATACAAGCGATTGGTATTGGAAGTAGTTTCGCCTAAGTCCTTGAAATAGGATATGGATAAGATATAGTCTGTGCTTGTTAGAGATAACAAGAAGTTCATAAGAGAACTGCATAAATGGTAGCGTATTTATGTGAACGACACTTCCCACTGTTGTGGGGTTTTAAAAAAACTTTAAAAAAATATTTAAAAATAAATAAAAAAATATTACTTTTTTTACTAGATAATCATTCTTTGCACTTTTAAAACTTGCTAAGAATGGTAAATATAATTTTAAAGATATAAAATTACCTAAATATCTTGCTAAAGATGGATTTACAACTCTTGTTATAGGTTTTGTAAGATTAAAAGATGATATTCTGACAGTTCCTTATTCAAATTCATTTAGAAAGACACATAAGGAAATCGCAATAAAAACTACCGCCAGTATTAAAAAGACAAGAAGATAAAAGAGATTAGAATAATACCAAAACAACATTCTAGGTACTTTGAAATTCAATATACTTATGAGGTAGAAGAAGTTCGAAGGGAATTAAATAAAGAAAAATGCACTAGGAATTGATTTAGGTATAGATAATCTTTGTACTTGTGTAACTAATAATGGAGCATCATTCATAATAGATGGTAGAAAAATTAAAAATCTATTAATCAATACTATAATAAGACAAATGCAACATTGCAAAAGCATTAAAGATAAACAAAAGATAGAGCATATAACATTAAGGCAAAAAGAGAATAGCTAGAAAGAGAAATAATCGCATAGAAGATTATCTTTCAAAAGCGACAAAAAAATAATATTAAATTATTGTCTTAATAATGATATAGGAAAAACTAGTTCTAGGATATAATGAAGATTTTCAAAGAAAATCAAATATAGGAAGCATAAATAATCAAAACTTTGTAAACATACCATATGGAAAAATTAAGAGATAAATTAATATATCTATGTAAACTATATGGAATAGAATTTAAACTGCAAGAAGAAAGTTATACATCAAAAAGCAAGTTTCTTTGATGGAGATGAAATTCAATATATGATAAAAAAATCAAAAAAAGAATATATATTCAGTGGAAAAAAAGGATAAAAAGAGGACTATATCAAACATGTGCAGGTAAACTCATAAATGCAGATTGTAATGGAGCATTAAATATATTAAGAAAAAAAGTAAAGTTGTGGACTTAAGCGTCCTATACAATAGAGGTGAGCTGGACACGCCTAAAAGAATAAGGGTAGTGTAAAGCTATCAAACTTCTTAGAAAAATTTTTTTGAATATTTTTTTAAAGATTTTTAGAACCCTGCGACTTTAGTCGTGGGAGGTTCAGGAGAGAAATTGTAAAAAGAATCAGGAAATGCGTCAAACATTAAAGATAATAAGAGTTTAAATCCGTTTTCGACTTTTTAGATATATAAAAGGAACTTGATGGATTTTTCAAAAATTTTTTTCTGTCTTATAATTTTTTTATCTGGAATTGGGATTTATTCTTATGCGAGCGCATTAAATTATTTTTTTAAATTTTATGAAAAGGTTTCGGCAGATACAATCGGAACTTTTTGTAATGTGTTCATCACTTTTTGGCATTTTTTTAGGGACGGCATTTTTTTGTTAGAAAAGTTATTAAAGAGATTTAAAGAAAAAAAGTATTCATAAAGTTATGATTTTTTTACTGGTATAATATTGATGTCATTTATATTTTTTTAGAGTAAAGTCAGGAACAACGCCATATTTTTATAATGGTCGCTTATACAATGACCTACGAAATAGTACGTTCTCTTGGAAATACGATTATTGCTAGAAGATATGTTGAAAATCAAGGTAAAAATTCTAGGAGTAGTGTCTGCAGTAGATTCACTTGGAAATGCTGTCGGTTCTTTTTTTATCTGGGCATTTACTGGCATTTAACCCATTTTTGCCATTTATTGCGAATATTGGAATAATGGCTGTTGTACTAATTTTAATAAAAAAAGTTTTTAGTCGTGTTTTTTTGATAAATTCTGATTGATTAAGTATTTTTAAAAAAAGAGGAAATAAATTCTTTTTCATTAGGTAACGGAATTATTATAAAAAGGGGCTTTGCCCCTTGCCATAAAATAAATAAAAAAATATTTTTCTATTTTTTTAAATTTATTTTTTTAAATCTAATACAAATTTTGTTAAATCTTCAGTAAATGCTTCTGCATTAACCTTTATTTTTTTCTGAAAAAAATCATCTAAATTGTCTTTTTATTTCTTTAGATTTATTTTTCAAATTTTTTTCCTTCAGTTCTTTATATTCAATATCTGTTTTTCAATTTTTCTTTCATATTCTTCTGCCAATTCCAAATCTTTTCTTACAATTTTTTTGCATCTTTTCTTAAAAATAGTTTCTGTTTCATATTTATTCAAAAAAAGTTATCAAGTTCAGAAGTGTTTGATTCAGATGTTAGCAAAATTAAGGCATAATGGTCATTTACCAAGTATTTTTGACACATCTTCAAAGATACCAACTATTTTTTTATCAGCCTTTTCACCATGGCTTCCGCCTATTAAAGCTCCAATAGTTCCCCCAAAAATAACACCCAATGGTCCTCCAATTATTCCGATGAAGCTTCCAAGCAGACCACCGTTTAAAAATCCAATATTTCCATTTTTTTATTTACTTCAAATCCATCTTTAAAGGATAATTTATCGCTTTCTTTTTTTACAACAGTCGCCTGTGTAATTATATAATTTTTCCCCAACATATTTTTTTCTTTTTATATCCGCCAATGCTTCAAATGTGCTTAACTGATTCTTAAATGTCGCAAGTAATACATTATTTTTCCATAATTATCATCCTTTCATATCTTGATTTTTATACATTTTACTCCTTTTTAAAATAGTTTTTTTATTGTGCTGTCACTTATTTTTTTACTTTTTCAAAAAAATAAATTTATTCCAATAATTCCAGCAATAATAAATCCCAATAATCCTAATCCAGAAATTCCAAAAAAATTTTTTTGGCGGGATATTTGCTAAAAGCCAGTATTGATGAGCCAACAAATAGTGATGAGATAATAATCGCCAAAACTAGCTCCTCAAAAGTTTTTTTGAAATTTCTCAAATCCAATTATTTCATGCTTATGTTTTTAGTTCATTTTTTTGAATTTTTTTCCAAAATAGTTTTTTTAAATCTGTCGGTAAAGTTAGCCAGTTTTTCAGAAAAAAAGTTTCCAGTTTTCTTGTTTCTTTTTTTAAGAATATTAATCGGATTCATTCTCTCTTTGACTATTTTATCCATATATGGTCGCATAACTTCATTAATGTTAAGATTTGGATCTAAATGCCGTCCAATTCCTTCAATTTGACCAATTCCCTTTATCAGCAAATAAATATCTTCTGAAAGTAAAATTTGATTATCACTGAATATTTTTTTCTCGCTTTTTTTCAAAAAAATCGTAACAATATCTATATTTTTCTAGTGAATTTTCATCAACCATTTCGATTATCCCATAAAGTTCCCTCTCAAATTTTCCTTTCATCTGGCACTTCAAATTTAATTGCTAATTCCTGTATTGTTTCAACCATTTTTTTCACATCTTTTTTTAGTGAATAAATAATCAAGTTAATTAAAAAAATTCCCGTTCATTTGGATAAAGTTTTCCCATTGCCCCAAAATCAATAAATACAATTTGCCCGTTTTCCTTTAAAAAAATATTTCCAGGATGAGGATCAGCGTGAAAAAATCCGTGCTTCAAAAATTGCGTTAAATAAAGGTCAAGTCCAATTCTAGCTATTTTTTTAGGATCTTGCCCTATTTCTATTATTTTTTTCCTTGTCGGTAATTTTTAAAGCCTTCTATCATTTCCATTGTGAGAATACGATCGTTGGAAAGCTGCTTGTACACAGCTGGCACGTGGATTCTGTCATCCTCTTTAAAGTTATTTGCAAATCGCTGCATATTACGAAGTTCATTATTTAAGGAAAGTTCCTCATTCAGCATTTTCTCAAAACTTTCCACAATATTTCCAATATTCATTTTTTTATATCTTCATAATAATTTTTCCAAAGTTTTTTTGCAAGATTTTTTTCATAATTTCCAAATCAATTTCCACAACAGGCTTTTATATTTTTCCCTCTGTATTTTTTTACAACAACCTTTTTCTTCATTTTTTTAATCTGCCTTTTAAATACTTGTCCAATTGAAGCTGATGCCATCGGTTCTTCTTCTATTTCCTCAAAATAGTCATCTATTTCAATCCCAAGTTCCAAATTCATTTTATTTCTTACATCAATTTTTTCAACTTCTACATTATCCTGCAATTTTTGAAGTTCTGTTATCATTTTTTTCAGGCAAAATATCCTTTCTATTGCTTAACATTTGCCCAAATTTCACATATACAGGACTCCATTTCTTCAATTGCCATTCTTATTCGCTCATAAAAAGTACAGGAATTTATTTCATCAATTTTATCACTGTATTTTCGTTTTACATTTTTAGGAATATATCTTTCAAGTTCCCCTCTTTTAAACAGTTCATCAAACCCATATTTGGCAATTACAGAGGAAAGTTTCATAAGTCTTCTTGTTTTTTTGCATAAAATCTACCATTTATTCTGCTTCTCCTTTTTTTCACTTTTTTTAAATTAATTAATTAAACTTTTTTAAAAAGTATTTTTGTAACATCGAAAAAAATACAATAATAAGCATTAAAACAAGCAAAAATATCATTCCAATAAAATGAACCTTTTCTTCAATTTTTTTATTAATTTTAATTCCAAAAAAATTCAGGAATTATAAAAAAATTAATCTTCCTCCATCAAGTGCAGGAATTGGCAGCAAGTTCATAATTCCGATATTTATGGAAATTAAAATAAAGACACCAAGCATAGCAAACAGACCTCCTTGCCCATAAGCCTCTCAATGACCTTAGGAAGCCCTACAGGACCTGTCATCTCCTTCATCGCTACTTTCCCTGTCACAAGCATTTTAACACCGTCAAGCGTCATTTTTAAAGTAATCTCCGAACATAATAAAACTTATTTTTTTATTCTTTCTCCAAATGTTGATTTTTTTGACTTAGTAAATGAATTCAAGGATATTCCCCTTAGTTTTTTTCACTATAAGTCAATTTTTACATTTTCAGTAATTTCCTTGTTATTTCTCAATATTTTTTTAAAACAACATCTTCATTTTTTTATAACTTTGACTGATTTCACCAATTTTTTTGTCATCTCAGTCCAGTTTTTTTATATTTTTACCATTAACTGCCAAAATTTTTGTCATTTACTTTCAATTTTTCCATTTGCTTTTTGAATTTTGCTCAATTCCTCCAACTATTGCCTGTGAATATTGAGGAGGTACAGTTCCTGCAATAGAAAGCATTATGTATAAGGCAATCAAAGCGGAAATAAAAATTCATTACAACTCCTGCAATTAGCACAATAAATCTGCTAAATGGAGATTTTTGTAAAAAAATCCATTTTTCTGAATATTTTTCCTGCCTTTTTCAATTCTTGCTTTACAGCCGTATCTAATCTTTTTCCACTTCACTAATAAATTCTTCATCTTTAATTTCATTCTCATTATTTTTTCACCTTTCAATTTTTTTCAATAATTTCATCCATTTCTTCCTTCTTAAATGCTTCCAAGTCAAACTTTTCAGGTCGCATTCCTTCAATATTGACAAATCCTCCCAATGGTAAAATTCTAATTGAATAAACTGTTTCCTTCTTTTTTTACTGAAAAAAATTTTTTTGACCCTATCCCAATTGCAAAATTCTGTAACAGGCATTCCAAAATATTTGGCTGTAGCAAAATGCCCTAGTTCATGTATAAATACTATTATTCCTAAAATTATTATTGTAAAAATTATTCCCATTACTCACTCTCCATTTTTTTATATTTATATTTTTTTAAATTATTAAAAAAATACTGCTTTAAATGAGAAAAACTCAAAAAGCAGTTAAATTCCAAAAACTTAACTTTTGATATTTGATTATAAGTAAGTACCGTCTCCTTCATCTTCTCCTAATGAAGCATCAATATCTTCGTAATCAATTTCCATTGGAATAGAAGTTAAAAACTTTATCGGTAACTTTTTGACAAATGTGCACTCATTGCATAAGCGGCTCACTTACAAAAATCTATTACCCTTTGTCCTACTTCATATTCTAGAAATTCCAAACTGAATGTTACAATTTTATTTTTCTTTTATTGCATCTGCAATTAATCTCGAATCTTCAAAAAAACTTTTTGGTCTAATAATCGAGACATTTACTTTAGATGTTGGCATTTTTGTAATTTCCTCCTTTTTTTCCTACCCCCAAAAAGGCTTCCTATCCCCTTTTTTTCTTCAGGCTGTTTTTTTCTGGTTCTACACGGGCTGTTGCTGTTGTTTTTGTGCTGAACTTTTAGACTGCTGATTTTTGTTGTGGGTCGCTCTGTTGCCACTTCTTTTTCATTTTTCTGACAATTCTTCAGATAATTCGTCATCATCATCATCTTCAATGTCATCGCCAAAAAAATTCCATTAATTTTTAAGTCCCAAAGCATAACCTCCTATTCAAATAATTTACTTCCTATTCTAATTATAGTTGCACCATTTTTTTAATGCTTCTATATAGTCATTTGACATTCCCATAGAAAGAGTTGTAATATAATCATATTTTTTTCCTGATATTCTTCCTTCAGATTTCTCATATTTGAAAAAAATAATCATTTATTTCTTCCTTGCTTGCCTCAAACGGAGTCATTGTCATAAAAGCCTATTATTCTTACGTTACTCATAGAAAAATATTTCTCGCTATCTTCTTTAAAATCTTCAATGTAAACTCCTGTTTTTTGATTCTTCCTTTGAAACGTTAATTTCAATTAATCCATTTATAATTCTGTCATTTTTCAATAGCTTTTTTTATTTATTTCTTTTTAAAAGTTCATAAGAATCAATTGAATGTATTAAATTTACACTATTAATTATATACTTTATTTTTATTTTTTTGCAACCTTCCAATAAAGTCCCATTTAATATTTTTTTATATTTTTTTCATCTGAAAAATTCATTTAACTTATCCCGATAAAGCTGAGCTCGATTTTTCACCAAAGTAATCATAGCCCATTTCAATTAGAGTCTTATGTTCCTCTACATTAAGATACTTGCTTACAAACAGAATTTTTAACTTTTTTCAGGATAGGGAGAATATTTTTTTATATCTTCCAAAAATTTTTTTATAATTCTGCTGAATTTTTTTACACTGTTCAGTTCCATTCCTGCTCCTTACTGTTTTTGACTTGTTGTATTTGAGATATATTTGAAATCTTTTTAATATAAAGCAATTTATTGTGTATATCTTTTTATAAGAACAAATATGATATTTTTTTACAATTACACTATTATAACCTTTTTTAAATAAATTCAACAAATACATCATTTGCTAGCAACATTCCCCTTTTTTTGTCAGTCGAATTCTTGCCTCACAAGTTTTTTCGCTATTTTTTTGTCAAAACCTCCATTATTTTTTTGTATTTTTTTGTTTTACATAGAGAAATTCTTTATTTTTTTCATCAGTAAAATTTATTTTTCCAGGAAAAATTTTTTTCCAGCAATCCACTTTCTATAAGTTTTTTTCAACCTTTTTCATCTTCAAAATATTCAATTCCCTCTTGAATAAGTCTGCACTCCCAACATAGCTTCTCGCTTTCAGTTTCATCCACAATTTCAACCGTATTTTTCATCAATCGGCAACTTTCCATCATCAATCAGATTATAATATTTCTTAAAAAGTCCGTACATTGCTGTGCCTATTATCGCCAAAAATAACTAGCAGACACTCATTCCAACGCCAATAAATTTCTGATTTCGCCAATATTTCAAATTATGTCTTCCCGCATTTTTTTCTGCAATTTTTCTTAAATCTTCAAATTTTTTTATTTCATTAATTTCAACATCTTTATCTTCATCATCTATTCTCGCAAAATTAGAAATTTCATACTGACAATATCCATTTTTCTCAAAAAAATCAATAATTTCTTCATACATTTCCGCTTCCAAATCTTGATCAATCTCAGACAAAATCCCCTTTTGCAACTTACTCCAAAATATCGTCCCTTCTTCCCAAATCAACGAATATATCGAAACATTATTTGGCGATATCTCCAATATTTTCTTTAAATCCTTTTTCAAATCATCCAAACTCTGATTCGGAATTCCAAACATCAAATCTATCGTAATATTATCAAATCCTACTTTTCTCGCATTTTAAAACTTGAATTGCTTCCTCTCCACTATGCTGCCTTCCAATAAACTTCAAGACATGATCCTGAAAACTCTGAATACCAATACTTAGTCTATTTATTCCCAATTTCCTAATCTGCTTCAATTTTTCAAACGACATATCATACGGATTCAACTCCAAAGTTATCTCTGAATTTTCTTTATACTTCAACTCTCCCATTATCGACGCCAACATCTCTATCGTCAATAATGACGGCGTTCCACCACCAAAATAAATCGTATCATACTCATATTTTGGATGCATCCGTATTTCCTTTATCAAATAATCTGTATATTTCTGATATTCTCTCTCCATTTTTACAAACGTACAAAAGTCACAATACTCGCACTTTTTATCACAAAAAGGAATATGCAAATATATCGCATCTATGTTTTTTTCGTTTCAGTCATTTTTATTTTTTTACCTTTTTTTCTTTTAAATTGCTTTGATATATTTTTACCATATGTGAAACGTAATTTCAAACTTTTTTGTAATGATATTAAAATAAAAAAATTGAGAAAATATTAAATATTTTTAAAAAGGGAGAAATACAACTCCTCTCTAACCTTCTTTTTTTAGTTATTTAAGTTCAAATTCAAACGATTTTTGATATTGTACATTTCAAAGTTTCTGGATTTTTTTACTTTTTACTCTTATTTTACTAGCGACCTTTCTTGCTTCTTGTTGAAAAAAATCGAATTTCCGCCTGATACTGAAATTACACTAATAGAACCACTACTATTGAAATGAAATTTTTACTGAAACAGTAACAACTCCTTTATCCCCAAGCCTTCGTCTTTGCAATAGGATAACTTAAATTCGGATTATACAAAACTGTAAAATCTTTTTCCCTCATTACAAACATTTATGTTTTTTTCTTTACCTTTTTCATTATTTCTTTTTCTGTTCATTATCATCATTTTTGCTAGATTTTTTTGCTAATTTTTTTCTAAATTTCTTACCTTTGAACTACCACTATCTTCAGCTTTCCTATTAATATTTCCTCTGTTACTACCATCTTTTCCACTGTTACCGTCATTACCTAATTTCTTAACAAAAGAATCACTTTTTAACATTTTTTTATTAACACCATCTCCATGATTCCCAATTTCTCCACTAAAAAAATATTAGTTCTTGTCTTATTAATATGAGAATCATTTTGATTATTTCCAACAGTATTTTTCTGAAACATTTTTTTGAAATATTTGTAGGTGTTGATGTTGTATCTACCGCCTTTTCTTTTGAAACTACTTTCACATCCTCATTTTTTTGCAAAACTTTTTCAGTGTACTTAATTTCCTTCTGATCATTCAAGTTACTAATTTTCTTTGAGTTAGATTCAAATCTTGAGTTTGAAATTCCATCATTTTGTGAAATTTCTATTTTTCTCAGAATTTCTAATATTTTTTTAGTATTATGAACATCCTTCACTCTCTCATTATTTACAAATTTGTCATTTACAGATTTATCATTTTTCCTCTCCATTATTTTTTTATTTCCAGCCACTCCTTCTGGAACATCTGAAACATTTGTAAACACACTTTCACTCAAATTTATCGTTATTGGCTCATTTTTTTCTTATTTTTCTTTTTTCATTATTATTTGAAACATAATAGGCTACAGGAATAAATAAAGCCATAACATTTAAAACAATTGAAATTATATAAAATTTCATTTTTTCCCTTTCTTTAACGCTTTAAACAGATTTATGAAACAAACTCACTTTTCTAAAATTCATAACTTGCTCCGATGTAATAAGTTCGTTCATCAGCTGGTGAATACACTGTACTTCCTGTAAGAGGATCTTTCCCTTGAGAAACATTGTATTTTTTTATTAAATACGTTTTTTTACTCCTGCATTAAGTCCAAATCCATTTTTTTATGTTTATATTTCAATCCTAAATCTGTTGTAGAATATGAAGGTATTTTTTTCATTGTAGGTATCCACTGAACTTGAATAATAATTTAAGTTAGCAGTAGTTCTCAAACCATCTGCTATTTCATAATCAAGTCCTAATGTAACTTTTTGTAGATGGAACTCCTGGTATTTTTTTGTCCATCTTTGAAATTATAAGTTGTTGAAGTTAATACGTCATCTCCAACTTTCTTAATTTTGGCATTTACATATGTAAATGATTCATTTACTCTCAATTTACCTAAATATTGTTCAGCAAATAGCTCTACACCTGTTCTTTCGGTAGCTTTTTAAATTATGGAATGTCCATCTTGCTGTACTTGGTCCTCCCTAACACTCCGTGATCCATATTCAAGTATATTTCGTTATTTGTTCGTGTATGAAATGCTGTAGCACTTACAAATGAATTCCATAACATATCTTTAAATCCTACTTCATACGTATTAAATTTTTTTCTGTTTTTTAAATTATTTAAAAGTATAATTTCTAGCACCTGGTGCATAATCAACAAATTCTGTTGCAGCCGGTGATCTAAATCCTCTTTCATATTTCGCATAAACATTTCCTGTATCAGAATATTTGTAATTAAGTCCCAGTTCATAAGCAGTATTACTATCTTTTCTCGAACCGTGCATTTCTCTTGCTGGAATAGTTACAAAACCTCTTCCCCAGGTATCGGCATTCTTGTAGACGGAACTTCTCTATTTGTTTTATATTCTGCTCTTTCAAATCTATACCCTGCTGTCCCTTCTAAATTACCAACAAGTTTATGACGCCCTAACAAATAAAATGAATTCGTTTCTTTCGCTAAATCAACATTCATAATTGGTGTTCCAAATATAGTTTGTTCTCTACTTCCCTTATGATTAATGTAGTTATATCCAAAAAAATTATATTCCCATTTTCAAGTCCATAATTTCCCTTAAAATTAATTCCTTTTTTTATTATCTTCAAATTTCGTTTTAGGCATTCCATACATAGTTTTATTTGTATCCTGTTTATATCCTGTCAATGACAATTTCAAATTATCAGTAACTTTTTCCTTCGTATCCCAAGCTATACTCTTTTCTATCAACATCAATATCACTCAAAAGTTCCAGGCTGTCTTCTATCACTCAAAAGTTGTGATTTTGTTAAATCTGACGCCAATGTTTCTTCTGAATCATATCTCGACGCTTTAAATTTCAAACTATGATTATCTGTTATATTATATTTCAAACTCCCATTCAAATATTCATTTTGCTTCTTTTGAACCTCTTCTATAACCTTTTTCCATTAACATTTTCATATCCTAAATCAATAATAACTTTATTCCCGTAATTGATTCCTGCATCAAATCCTAATTTATTTGTCCCATAAGAACTATTTTGATAATAAACTTTACCTGAAGCTCCTTCTTTTGTTCTATCTTTTGTAATGATATTTACAACTCCACCTCGAGTTCCACTTCCATACAGAACTGTTCCTCCACCATTTATTATTTCCACTCTTTCTACATCATTAACAGATATTGTATTTAAAGGAATATACGCATGAGAAGTGTCAATCGTATCCATCGCAACATCCCCATCAATAAGTATTTTTACCGAAGAAACTGCTTTAGAAATATTCGCACTTGTCCCCAATCCAAATCTACCTTGCCCTCTAATATCTACTGCTGAACCAAATCCAGTTTGAGTTATATTAATTCCTGGCGCCTGTTTCAATATATCTTCTACCGTATTATATCCTTTTTCTTTAATATCCTCTGATGTAATAATAGTTACATTTTTTATCTGATTATCAACATTATCACTAAATCCTGTCGCTGTCACAACTGTTTTTTTCAAGTTTCCCTTCATATTTTTCCCTCTGCATATAAAGATAAACTAGCTAAAATTAAACTTAAAAATTGTAATTTTTTTAACATAAACTCTATTCTCGCATGACATCAGTATTTTTTTGCCACGCTCTCCTTTCTCCATTTTTATTATTTATCATTTTTTTGTATATTAAGACTAACATTTTTTTACATTTTTCATTACGTAATTTCGACATTACTTCTACAATATATCCATATTCAAGATGCTCATCCGCCGTCAATGTCACATTTTCAAGCATTTCTTTAGGTAATTTCAAAATTTCACTATGAATATTCTCTTCTGAAATTTCTTTAATATCATTACCCATCTTTAAAAAAATATTTCTTATTTCTATTTACTATTATTTCTGCATTCGTTTCTTCCTTCTTATCAAATTTAGCATCCGATTTTTGGAATAGAAAGTTGAAATTGTGAATATTTATTAAATGCTGTGGCAATCATAAAAAAATATTAATAACATAAATATGACATCAATAAGATTAAGCATTGATATTTCTACATTCTGCCTACTTCTTCTATTAGAAAATTTCATTTTTTTAATTCCTTTCAATACTCTATAATTCTATTTTTTTCACTCTTCCCATAATATGCAAAAGCTGTCCTCTCCATTTCCAACGCTATTGCATCTATTCTTCTATTAAAGTAATTATAAAAAATTAAAGAAGGTATCGCTACAATTAGACCAAACGCCGTAGTATACAGTGCCTCAGATATTCCAGCTGCAACTATTTTTGAACTTTCAGCACTCGCAGATAACGCCGAAAACGATGTTATCATTCCCGTTACTGTCCCAAGAAGCCCCAACTGAGGTGCCGTATTTACAACTGCTCCTAAAAGCCACATTCCTTTTTCCAGTTTCCCTGCTTGTGCCAAAACAGCTTCCCTTATTATTTCTTCAAGATACTCCCTCTCTGATTCCTCAATCTTATCCAAATCCAAATCTATATTTTCCATCGTTTTTGTAACAATTCTAGAAACCGAATCTCTTTTTGGTTTTACAATTTCGATAATCTTTTCCCTACTTTCTGTTTTCAACACTTTAAACAGCTGTTTCCTATACTCTTTTGTAAATTCCCTCTCTTTCGTAGAAAAAATCCATAATTTTTCTAAAATTACTGCAACTCCACAAATAGAAGCCAGCAGTATTCCCCACATAAATATTCCACCTGCGATAAAATAATGTAACAACATCCGTTTTTCCCTTTTCTATAAATTATTTTGATAACAATAATATTTTTATATCAAAAAAATTTATGTTAGTCAAATATTTTTTTATTCTACCAATTTTAAAAAAATAAAAAAATGGAACTGCCAAATTAAATTGTACAAATAATAAAATTCCTGTTATCCTTACAACTTTTTTTAGCAAGTTCCACAACTTTTTTTAAAATTTATTCTAAAAAAATTTATCTAAATATTCTGATTTCTATTCTAAAAAAACAAAAAAATCTTTTTACTATTACTTAGCAATTTATCTATAATAATTATTTTTTTCAGCTTCATTTCTTCTAATTTCATCAGAAATTTTTTTCTATCAATTCGTCTAAAGGAAACCCACCACGCATTGAAATCATATCAAGTGTCGCAACTTTAGACATTATCATATATTGAATTGGATCAAGCAGTTTCTTGTATGTAGGCGATAATGTTGGCATAAATTCTCTTATGTAGGGATATTTATCTATTATTTCTCCTATTACTGTATTTTCTGTTAGTCCATAAGGATTTTTTTATTTTTCTTCAAAAATCTTTTTTTCATTCTCTTGATTAATTTCAGATTTTTTTAGGTTTTTTTCCCAAGTTACAAGCGTTCTCTTTCCTTCAAGACTTCTTATTCTCGTAACATCTTGCATCATCTCAAGAACCCCTTTAAATGTACCATTTTTCATCTCTCACAGCAACATAATAAATATAAATAAATTTCCCATTCATTTCAAGCCAAAAGTCAACTTCATCTTGCTCATTATTTCTAAATGCATCAATTATTTCCAAAACCGAAGCGACACTTTCTCTCGGATGACAGTTTTTAACATCTCTTCCCATAACTCCTGCACTTCTAGGAAAAATTCTATGTTTTTGTATCAGTGTAAAACTTAACAATCTCATTCTCATCTACAAAAGACAAATCTACTGGCATATGTTGAAAAATCAAATTTATTTGCTCCAAAGTAAGTTTTCCTTGCTTAACATCTAACACATCAGACTTTCCTCCACCTGTATTCATATTATATTTTGAAAGAAGCCCAGCTAAATCATTCATAAAATTACCTGTTTGAGACATATTTTCATTCAAATTTTCATTTTCCTCAGCTTTTTCTTCTTTTTTCTCAGGCAAAAATCCTTTAGGCTTATCAATCAAGAAATATCCTATCTCATCATCTCCACTTCTCATATTCCTAAATTCTTCCTCAGTAATCATTTTAAGTGAAGTTGGAAATAAGATTTCTTCTTCCTTATGCATTATATCCAACGTCAATTCCCAAGCAATTTCCTGTTTCGCATAAAATTCTTCCATTTTATCTTCCATTAACAGTTTTCTAGCCTCACTTATATTATCCCTAACCGCATTATCAAAAGTCCACATTATTCTAGACGGTCTGTCAAATCCTTTTTCTTTCTAATATTGAAAAATAATTGATGTTGTTTTTCTAGCCAAATGTGTCAAATTAAATGTATAAAGTTTATCGTAAAACTCCAGCCATCTATTTTTTATAAATTTCTTATTCAATTCTTCCTTCATTTCAGCAATCAACTTTCTAGCCGCTTCATTTTCCTTCAGATAAGTTTTTATCGGATGTCCCTCAGGCAACGAAGAGTCCTCTCTTTCAATAATTTCATCAAACAAATCAAGCACATCATTCATCTTATCATGGACAGTCGCATCATCAAATCCTAAATCTTTTTATTTTTCTGCTCAGAATAGGCAAACTCAGCAGGAGTTATCTTTTTATCTTTAAAAGTCTCCCTTATCAATTTTCTCGTAGTCTCTACATCAACATTTCCTTCTATATAATTTTTTTCTTAATTTTTCGTCATTTTCTCAATCAAATCAAAAATTTATATTCAAATGATCCTTCATATTTGCTTTTTTTCCATAAAAACATATCACCTCATATTTCGTTTCTTCTAAATTCAATTTTTAAAACTATCATAAATTAATTTTTGTTTTAAAAAAATATTTGACTATAAAACTTTCTTTTTATTCTATCATGTTTTTTTATTTCTAAAACGTGTAACTTATGGTACATTTTTTTCAAAAAAATATTTTCCATTACAAATAAAAAAACAGGAAAATCATTCTCGCTACAAGAAATTTCCCTGTTTTTCATCTATTTATTTACTTCAATTTCTTTACTCAATTTTATAAACTTTGTATAAAAATTTTTTTATTTTCTCTAAGTCTATCAAATTTCTCAAAATATTTACTTCAAAAAAATTATAATCCAATAAATTTAGAAAAATTCTTCCATTGTTTTATCAAGTTTAGCTTTTAACATTTTTCGTTAGAATCTGCATTTACGCTGAAATAGAATTTAATTTTTTTGGTTCAGTTCCAGATGGTCTTGCTGTAATAAATGTATTATCTTCAAGCACGAATTGTAATACATTTTCTTTTGGCAAATTAATTTCTTTTTCTTCACCAGTTTCCAAGTTATGTTCTTTGTGTGAGAAGAAATCTCTTTTAATTTTAATTTTTCTTACCAAGCAATTCATCTTTAACATTTTTCTCAAGTTAGACATCAATGCTGCCATTTGTTCAATTCCGTCTTTACCTTTCAATGTTACTGATTTAATTCCTTCTAAATAATATCCGAATTTTTTTCATATAATTTTTGCAATTCTTTTGTAAATAGAAGTTCCTTTTGAGTGGTAATAAGTTGCCATTTCAGAAATAACCATTGAAGTTACCAACGCATCTTTATCTCTTGCATGAGTTCCAATCAAATATCCGTAACTTTCTTCAAATCCAAATAAATATGATCCTTTTAATTCTTTATTTTTCAAATTGTCTAATTTTTTTGTCCAATATATTTGAATCCAGTCAATGTTTTCATAACTCCAACATTTTTTTAGCAGGTGCAACAACATCAATCATTGGTGTAGAAACAACAGTTGTAATAACTTGTGCATCAGCTGGAATATCTTTTTTGTAATTCAATAAATATTGCAATAACAATAATCCTACTTGGTTTCCGTTTGGATAATACCATTCATTTTTGTCATCTCTTATCGCAATACCGATTCTATCAGCATCTGGGTCATTTGCCAAAATTAATTGTGCTCCAATTTCATTTCCTAATTTTGTTCCCAATTTAAATGCTGCCACTTCTTCTGGGTTTGCATAAACTACTGTTGGGAAGTTTCCATCTGGTTCAATTTGTTCTTTTACAACTTCAAAATTGTATCCAAAATCAGATAAAATTCTCTTCATTGGTCTTCCACCAGTTCCATGAAGCGGAGTATAAACAATCTTGAAATCTTCTTTTCCTGGAATATCTGTATGTATAGTTTGTTTTTTAATTGCTGCTATATAGTCATCATCAATTTTATGATCAAGTTGAATAATTAATCCTTTTTCTCTTCCTTCTTCTTCAGAAATAACTTTTATTTCTTCCAATGTAGAAATTTTATTTACTTCATCAACAATTGCTGGTGCATGTGGGTCAACAACTTGTGCTCCATCATCCCAATAAACTTTATATCCATTGTATTCTGCAGGATTATGAGAAGCTGTAACAACAATTCCTGACATACATCCTTTATATCTTACACCAAATGACAATTCAGGAGTTGAACGTAAACTTTCATAAATATATGCTTTAATTCCATTTGCAGCCATTACTCTTGCAGTATTTAGTGCATACTCTCTCGAACCTATTCTACAGTCATGAGCAATTATGATTCCTTTTTCTTTTGCCGCTTTTTCATCAAAACTCAACATATAATTTGCAAGTCCTTGAGTTACTTTTCTAATTACATATTTATTCATTCTATTAGTTCCAATTCCACGAACTCCTCTAATTCCACCAGTTCCAAAACTCAAATCTTTGAAAAATCTATCTTCTATTTCTTTTTCATTCCCTGCAATGCTTTTCAATTCTTCTCTGTCTTTTTTTCGTCAATGGCATCTGAATTTAGCCAATATTCGTATTTTTTTCTTTGTATCCCATGATATTCCTCCTAAAGTTTATTTAAAAAAATTTAATTTATTATTTTTTTATCCAATTTGATAAAGTTTTTTTGATCAAAAATGGATTTAAGCAGGATAGATATTGATTTAAAAATTTAATTTATTGAATCAATAAATTTTTTTCTACTCTATATTAATTTTTACCACATTTATTTCAATTAACAAGTGCCTAAATGAAAAAAATTATATTTTTTTGCTAAATTTTTGTTTTTTTGTATTCTAAGTTTATTTTTTTAAAGGAAATAGAAAATGACAAAATTGAAAAAAAATATAGTATAATGTAGAAAAGTCACTTTAAAACCGATGACTATTCTATTCCAATCTAAATTTTGAGTTTTTATTTATTTTATATAATTTTTTTAGATAGCTTTTGAGAATAGGTTTGTTATATGGTAAAATTGATTAGGAATTTTAGATTTGGAATTTATTAAATTTAGATAGAATTTTTTTAGAAAGGATAATTAAGATGAGTAGAAGAAAAAGTTGAAGGTATAATCTGGTTTGTTGCTGGGATTATATTGGTATTGCTGTTGGCAAATAAATCAAAAATGCTCAGTGATAATATTGGTGAAAATATATTTTCACTTATATTAAGTGGAATTACGCTATTTTTTGGAAAAATGACGTGGTTTATTGCGATAATTGCTATGCTGTATGGAATAATTCTGTTTTTCTATGAAAAAATTGGGATTAATTTGACACAAGGAAAGGCTGCGGCATTAGCGGGGCTATTTTTAAGCTGGGGAATGATTTTGATAAGAAGTTCTGTTGTTCATGGAAAACCCTTGTCGGGAAACTTTACTGAAGCGGGCAGACAGCTTTTGGAAATAGGGTTTAACCGTGAAAGCGGAGGAATTTTAGGAGCATTGCTGTCAATGCCGTTTTTCAAGGTGTTGCATTTTCAATGGATGTTTTTTATTCTTTTAATATTGTCATTGTTTTTTGTGGTATGGTTAATTAGAGATCTTATTGAACTTGGATATGAAGTTTTGAGGGAAATAATAAAATATTACAAAAGCGATGAGTATAAGGAGAAAAAAAGAAAGCTGGCGGCAAAAAAAATATGCTGAAAATTTGAAAAAAACAGATTATAAACGTTATCAGAAGGAAATGTTAAAGGCAAAAATAATACAATCCAGAAATGAAAAAAATTAAGTTTTGAAATTGCGAAAAAGCCTAAGGAAAAATTTTTTTGCAGAAAACAGAAGTTTATTCTAAGGAAGAGCTTGCAGAAAAGGAAAAAGGAATGGATTGAAATTTTTTTGAAGAGAAGGAAAAGGGAAATTTTGAAAAAGGATGAAAGCATAAGAAGAGAAAAATTAAAGGAAAAGGAAAAAAAGAAAAAAAGAAGATGTACTGGATACAGTTGTAAAACCGCTAGAAAATAGAAAAATCAGAAACTGTAGAAAAAAACTGAAAAATAGTGGTGAAAAACATTTTCAAATGCTGAAAAAGCAAAATGTTGCAGAAGAAAAGGAAGCTGGAAGCGAAAGAGAAATTGAGATCGAAAGCGTAAATGAAAAATAATAAGAATGAAAGCAAAAGAGATGAAGGCAGCAAAAAGGAAACAAAACTGGAAATTGTAACACCTTTAAAAAGAGAAGAAATAAATTCTGTAAATGCGGATCCAAATTTTCAGCAGTTTCCAAAGCTTGATGCTTTTGAAAGCAACAACTCAAAGGGAAAAGAACTTGAAGAGGAATTGAGAAAAGTTAATGCGATGTTTGACAGCAATCAAGGATATGACGATATTGTGAAAAAAATCCATTGCGGAAATTTTTAAATCAAAACCGATGGATCTTGAGAAAAAACAGGAAATTGAAAAAAGTATAAGGGAAAATGTGAATCATCTGGAAAACGTGCTAAAGGAATTTGGAGTTGATGCGAAAGTTGTAAATTATGAATATGGACCAACTATTACGAGATATGAAATTATAATTCCAAAGGGTATAAAAGTAAGCAAGGTAACAGGACTTTCAGATGACATTGCAATGAATCTTGCGGCAGAAAGTATTCGTATAGAAGCTCCAATTCCTGGAAAAAATACAATTGGAATTGAAACTCCGAATAAAATAAAGGAGCCTGTGCATTTTTCAAATATTATAAAAAATAAGGAACTTGACAGCGGGGAATTAAAGGTAATATTAGGAAAAGATATTGTTGGGCGAGATAAGTTTATAGATATTGCTAAAATGCCGCATTTGCTTATTGCAGGGCAAACAGGTTCTGGGAAGTCGGTTTGTGTGAACACTTTAATTTCAACATTGATTTCAAAAAAATCTGACAAGGAAGTAAAATTTATAATGGTTGATCCTAAAATGGTGGAACTTATGCCATATAACGATATTCCACATCTTTTAGTGCCAGTAATTATAGATCCAGAGCAGGCTGCAATAGCTTTAAAATGGGCAGTTAATGAAATGGAAAACAGATATAAGAAACTTATGGAAAATGGAGTAAGAAATATAAAAAGCTACAATTCGTTGAGCTTTGTGGAAAAAATGCCTTATATCGTTATAATAATTGATGAGCTGGCGGATCTTATGATGGTTGCTTCTGGAAGCGTGGAAGAATCAATTGCAAGAATTGCGCAAAAGGCAAGGGCAGTTGGAATACATCTAGTTGTTGCGACACAGCGGCCATCTACTGATGTTATAACTGGAATGATAAAGGCTAACTTGCCAAGCAGAATTTCCTTTGCATTAAGATCACAGATTGATTCGAGAACAATACTTGATTCGGCTGGGGCAGAAAAACTTTTAGGACAGGGGGATATGCTGCTGCTTGCCAATGGATCTTCAAAAATGGAAAGAATACAAGGGGCATATATTTCTGATGAAGAGGTTAAGAACTTGACCGATACGTTGAAATCTGCTAAAAAGGTAAAATATAAAAATGAAATTTTGAAGGAACCTGAAGAAGAAATTGAAGATGACACTGATCCTTATTTTGAAAATGCAGTAAATATTATAAGACAGGAAAATAAAGTTTCAATTTCGCTGCTTCAACGTAAGCTGAAAGTTGGATTTAATAGAGCTTCGAGAATTTATGATCAATTAAAGGATCATGGAATTATAAGTTATGATGATCAGATAATAACTGATAATATTGATGAAAAATGATTAAAAAAATATGTATTTTTGTAATATTAATTAATATTATAGCAAATTACCCCTTAAAGTTGCTTGAGTATATTCAAAAAAAATGGTAAAAATACTTTAAAGCTATAATAATTTAATAAATGTTTTTTAAAAAAATAAAAAAATGAAGGAGATAGAATAGATGAAATTTTTTGACTTGTTTAAGACAAATATAGCGCCAAAGACTACACGTGATATAGCTATTGATTTAGGAACAGCAAATACTGTCATGTATGTAAAGGGTGAAGGAATTCAAGTGGATGAGCCAACTTATGTGGCTATCAATAAAAAAACTGAAGAGCTGGAACACATTGGAGAAAAGGCAAAGGAAATTATTGGAAGAACAGCTAAGCATACTGAAATTATCCGTCCATTAAAAAATGGAGTAATTTCAAATTATGAAGTTACTGAAAGAATGCTTGAAGAATTTTTACATAGAATAAAGAAGGATAAATTCCAAAGTTCAAGAGTAATTATTTGTGTTCCGAGCGGAGTTACACAAGTGGAAAGAAGAGCAGTAATTGAAGTTGTAAAAGATGCTGGAGCAAAAGAAGTTTATCTAATTGAAGAACCAATAGCGGCTGCAATTGGTGTTGGAATTGATTTATTTGAGCCAAAGGGACATTTAATTGTTGATATAGGTGGAGGAACTACTGAAATTGCATTTATTGTATCAGGTGGAGCGGCATTATCTAAGTCAGTTAAAATCGCTGGGGATCACTTAAATGAAGATATTATGGAATTTGTAAAAGATGAATACAATTTATTAATTGGTGAAAGAACAGCCGAAGAATTAAAAGTAAATACAATAAGTCAAGATGATCTTGAATTGGAATACGAAATAAGAGGACGTGAATTGGGAGTTGGATTGCCAAAGAGCATGAAAATTAAGACTTCTGCCATAAATGGAGCGATTACAAGACATATTGACGCTATTATTGATGAAGTAAGACTTACAATAGAAGAAATTGAGCCTGAAGTGGCAGCAGATATTTATGAAACAGGAATTTACTTATCTGGTGGTGGAGCAGGCATAAAAATCTTAAAAGAAAGAATCGAAAGGGAATTATTGCTTAAGGTAACTGTTGGAGATGATGCGATCCATGCTGTAGTAACAGGAATTGCAGAAGTATTGACAGATTTCAAGAGATACAAAAATATTATTATTTCACCAACACACGAATATTAATTTGAATAATTAGAAATTAGGGGAATTTTCTGAAGGAAACGAAATAGGAGAATTCCCCTATTAATGAAAAATAGTAGTAGGAACAAAAATTTTTTTAGTATTAGATAAAAAGTATTGTTATAGAAAAAAATAAAAAAATAAAAATGGTAGAATATGGAAAAAAATTTGAAAAAAGAAAATAAAAGAGAAGAGAAGCAAGGCCGTATAATTGGTGTTCAAAGAAAACTCGAAATTAGTGAAATCGAAGAGAAAGTGGAAGCGATTATTTTTTTGGCAAAGGAAATGGTGACAGTCCAGGAGCTTGCACAGTTTTATGCGATGGAAAACTTTGAGATGGAAGAAGTGCTGCATAGTTTAAGGGAAAAGAGAAAAAAATACTGGAATAAATTTAAAAATTGAAAATGGAGGAGTTTTTTTAGTGTCAAACCCGCTTTTTGGCTTTGATGTAAAAAGATTTTTTAATCCAGAAATGAAATTAAAGAAATTATCACGTTCAGCGATGGAAACATTGGCAATTATTGCATATAAAGGGCCTGTAACTAAAGCTGAAATCGAACAGATCCGAGGTGCTGGGGCTGATAAGACAATGGCTAATCTTTTGGAAAGAAAATTAATTTATATTTCTGGGAAGAAAAAATCTATTGGAACTCCAAATTTATATGAAGTGACGGAGGATTTCTACAGTTACTTGAATATTCACGGAAGGGAAGAACTGCCAGGAAGTGAGCAGTTTCAAAAAATTGATCTGCTTTTATAGGGAAGATGAAAAAAATGAAAACTGAAAGTTCAGATAATGAAAATGTTTAAAAAATTAAAAATAAAGAGGTAAAAAATGAGATTAAATAAATTTATAGCCGAAACGGGATTTTGTTCTCGTAGGAAGGCTGATGAACTGATAAACGAAGGAAGGGTTACAGTAAATAAGCAAGAAGCGATTATCGGAATGGATATAAAGCCCGAAGATGTTGTTAGAATTGATGGGGAAAGAGTGAAACTTAACACAAGATATGAATACTATATTTTTAAATAAGCCAAAAAGAGTTATTTGTTCAAATGAAGATAAATTTGGGCGTAAACTTGCGATTGACTTTATAAAATCACGTGCCAGACTTTTTACTTATGGAAGGCTGGACTTCATGACAGAAGGTCTGATTATAATCAGTAACGATGGCGATGTCTACAATCACGTAATGCATCCAAGAAAAAAATTATACAAGAGCTATATTGCCAAAGTTAGCCGTGAAATTGATGATAAAGACATCGAAGCATTGCAATATGGAGTTGTAATTGATGGAAGAAGAACAGCCCCTGCTAAAGTTAAAAAAATTGATAAAAAAGAACTTAGAATTGCAATCTTTGAAGGAAGAAACCGACAGATTAGAAAAATGCTGGAAACATTGGGATATAATGTTAATTCGCTGAAAAGAATTAAAGTGGGAGAACTTACGCTTGGACATTTGCAAGTGGGAGAATACCGTGCTTTGAATGAAGATGAAATTAAATATTTGAAAAGTTTATAAAAATAAAGTCATTAAAAATTGAGAAATAATAGTATTTTGATAACTAAAGGAGAAAATGTGAGCAAAAAAATTAATATTTTTTTAATAGATTTTTGATATTACGATTAGTAAAAAGAGATTCGACGGATACGTTGCTTTTCGGTGTATCAGCCAGAATTGAAGGCGGATATTAGGAAAAAATATCGAAGTGGCGAAATTACGATGAAGGAATATTTGCAGACTGGGATTGAGAGTTTGAATATTACGAAAGAGGAATTTTTTTGGAAACATTGAAATTGGTTGGGATTGACGAGACATTTGTAGATTTTGTTAAAAGTGGCATAGAATTTAGAATTGTGAGCGCTGGGACAAAATTGAATATCGCAGGTGTTCTTAGGAATTATGGAATTGACCTGAATGAAGATGAAATTATATCAAATGATATTAAATTTGATGAGAATAAAATTACTGTTTCATTTCCTTACTTAGATAAAGAGCAATATTACGGTGTTGACAAAAAAGAGGCTGTTCAGAAATATAAAGATGAAGGTTATACGGTTTATTTCGTTGGGGACGGACCTTCGGATTACAGGGCGATTGAAGTGGCAGATTTTTCTTTTGTTAGAAAAGGGACTCGAGCGATCAAGTTTTGTCAAGAAAATGAGATTGATTTTTTTGAGTTTGAGAATTTTGATGAGATTTTTGAACTATTTGAAAAAAACAGGAGTCAAAATGAATTATTTAGCTCATTCGGTTATATCACTTGAAATTGATAAAAAAATGAATGAAAATACGCTTTATGGCAATTTTACTGGAGATTTTTATAAAGGGAAAAGGTTGAGAAAATCGAATTACAAGAAAATCTGAAAAGCGGGATAATCTTGCATAGACTGATTGATAAAATTTCTGATAGAGAAGAAAAATTTTTTTGAATGGACTTTTGCGAGAAAAAAATTTGGGATTTTTAAAGGGGATTGTGTCGGATATGTATGTTGACCATTTTTTTGTGTAAAAATTTTGAGAATATATTTTGTAAAAAAATTCTGATTTTGAAAAATATGGAAAAAGTTGAAAGAAAAAAATAATTAAAAAAATATTGAAAAAAATATGATGAATTTTTTTCCAAGTGATTTTTAAAAGTTTTTTTGACTGGTTGAAAGAGAAAAAGTTTTTGGCTAGGTATAAAAAAATTTGGATTTTTTTGGATAGAGTTTTTTTGGGGAATATCGAAAAGAGTGAGAAAAAGGGGAAATCCTTAGAAATGCGGTTTGTGAACTGAGAAAAAAAATTATGGGGAATTTGAGGAGAAATCGTTGAAAGAATTTTTTTGTTTGTAAAGGGAAAAAAATTGTGGAAAAATTTTTGAGGGAAGTGAGAAACTATGAAATTAAAAAGAATTATTTCCGAATCAAGATATTGAAAAATATGGAATTGAAAAAAATTGATAGAAACGATAAGTTATAAAGATTTTAACAAAAGATAGCAAGAAGTCTCCGACTTCTATAAGTGGGAGATGAATTGCTTTTTGTAAAAATTGAAAAAAAGGATACGTCTATGATACAATTTTTTTGCATAAAATATCGAAGAGAAATAATTAAAAAAATATTCAAAAATCAAAAGGAGGTGTAATTTTATGAAATATAATTTGGCATTCAAATACAGAATTTATCCAAATAAAAGATCAGGAATTATTGATAAATAAGACTTTTGGATGTGTTCGTTTTGTTTATAATACGATTTTATATATCGCTAATAAAATTTATGAAGAAACTGGAAAAATAAAATAGTTACACCTGCCAGTTTGAAAAGTGAAAATCAATTTTTAAAAGAAGTAGATAGTCTGGCACTTTCAAATGCTCAATTGAATGTAAAACGATCGTTTACGAATTTTTTTCAGAAGAGAGCGAAATTTCCGAGGTTCAAATCTAAAAAAAGAATAGTGTTAAAAAGTTATACGACAAATTGTGTGAACAATTCGATACGAATTGAAGAAAACAAATATTTGGTTTTGCCAAAATTGAAAAAAGTAAAATTGAAATATCATAGAGAAATACCGAAGGATTACAAGATAAAGTCAGTAACATTGACAAACAGTAATGGAAATTACTATGTTTCTGTTTTGACAGAATTTGAAAAAGAAATTCAAAAAAATTCAAGTAATGATAAAGTGATTGGACTTGATTTTTTTCAATGTCTGAGTTATTTGTCAGTTCTGAAAACCAAAGGGCTGATTATCCAAGATATTTTTAGGATGTTGGAGAAAAAAATTGAAAAAAATTACAAAAAAATCATTATCGAGAAAAGTAAAATTTTCTAAAAATTGGTATAAACAAAAAAATGAAAAATATCAAAAATTGCATGAGTATATCAAAAATTGCCGAAGAGATTTTCTACATAAATTGTCGAAAAAAATTGTCTGAAACATATAATGCTGTGGTTGTTGAGGATTTGAATATGAAAGGGATGAGCCAGGCATTAAATTTTGGGAAAAGTGTAGGAGATAATGGATGGGGAATGTTTTTGAGGATGCTTGAGTACAAGTTGATGTTTTTAGGAAAACAATTTTTAAAAATAGATAAGTGGTTTCCGTCATCGAAAACTTGCAATAAATGTGGAAATATTAAAGAGGAACTGAAATTATCAGAAAGAAGTTATAAATGTGAGTGCTGCGGGATTGAAATTGATAGAGATTACAATGCGGCATTGAATATAAAAAACATTGGAAAAGCGATGTTGGAATATTAAGAAAATAAAAGAAGACAGGGCAGGGACTGCCCGAAGAGCTTGGTAAATATATTTGGCTAGCAAAAGCAGGTACTTCCCAAGAAGCTCCCGCTTCTAAAAGCGGGAGTAGTTCACTACATTGCTAGAAAAAACAGAAAATAAGAAAGATATTGATTTTTATATTGAATTGCAGGATTTGATTATACAGAGAAAGCAAAAAGAGGCGATTGAAAAAGGGATATATTAATTATGAAAGATAGAAATTTTTTTATTTGTTTGCAGGAGTAAATTGAGTAGGAAAATCTACTTTATTTAGTACAATTATTGAGAATATTAAAGGAATTTCAGAATAAATTAAGAAGAATCTGATTTGGAAAGAGAGTTGATTTTCAAATGAAAAAAATTTAAAATAGTAATAGAAGAGCATGTTTCAGGAGAATTTGAAATTGAAGCAGAAAATATGGGAAAAAGCTTTTTAAAATTGCAGAAAAAAATTATTATGAGGGAAAAATTTGTACTTGAGCCAGGAAATGTTACAAGTAGACTTATGTTTTTAGAAACAACAGATGGGGAAGAATGTTCAGAATGGATTGAATTTTTAGGAGATAAAAAAATGAAACAATATGAGGCTGTTATTTTTAACACTTGAAAAAAATTGGGGGAGTTGCTACTTTAGGAGAATTAAATCATGAAGTTTTTCAAGATAGAAGAGTGTGAATGGAAAACAAAAAAACACCATTTGCTAGTATACGAAGGATTGTTCAGCAGAGAAAAAGAAATTTATAAAATAAAGCCAGGATTATATGGATTAGAGCAATTTAGAAAAGAAAATGAGTTAAGAGGAATAATCCAAGAAGATGAAAAAAATAAAAAAATTCTGAAGAAATGATAAAGTTTAATCATTCGTATTATCAAGGATTACTCTTAGAAATTGGAAATTTAAAAAAATGGATACTTTTTATTCCAAATCAAGATAAGAATAAAAAAATTTTTATTAATAAAAAAATTAGGTGATTTGAGATCGCTTGAAAAAGTTCCAAAATTTAGTTATCCTAAAAATAGTAAATAGAACTTCAACCATTGATGTAATCTGGTTTAATAATAGGTTTTCTGATGATAAAGAAGTAAAATTACCACATTCATTTTTTTGAAGTAGAACATTCAACAGATATACAAAAATTCACTATTAAAGTATAATGATTTACAAGATTTTTTTATACAGAGATGTTTATTGTTGCTGATGAAGTCAGAAAAAAAGGAATTTGAGGAAAAAAAATAGGATACTCAGCTTTTAAAGATTTAAAAAGTGAATAATAGAGTAAAAATTTTTAAGTTACAACAGATTAGTAGAACTTTATGAAATAACCAAGAAAAAAATTTACAGGAATTAATTTTTTTAAGAGATATTTTTTATTAATTATTGAAATATAAAAAAATAAAGGAGGAAAAATAGCAAATGTTAAGCAAAGAAGATGTACTGAAAATAGCAGCGCTTTCAAAGTTAGAATTTTCAGAAAATGAAATTGAAAAATTTAGAGTGGATTTGAATAAAATTTTTGACCATATGGAAGAGTTGAATAGTGTGGATACGAGTGAGGTTGAGCCACTTTTTAATGTGCTTGATTTGAAGGATGTATTGAGAAAAGATGTTGTTAAGGATAGTGGAATTAAGAAAGAGATCTTGGAAAATGCACCAAATAGCGATGAGGAATTTATAATTGTTCCAAAAAGTTGTGGGAGAAAATGCGGATAATTAGGATGTATTGAAAAATGTCTGATTGGTAGAATTTTTTTGAAGAATAGAAGTTTGAAAAATTGGAAGAGAAAAAAATTTTTTTGAAAAAAATTGAGATTTTTTTAGATACATTTTTAGAAAAAAATTTAGAAAGGTGGAAAAAAATGAGTTTATACAAAAAAACGGCTAGTGAAATAGCTGAAATGATAAAAAAAATAAAGAGATTACTTCTGAAGAAGTGACAAAATCTTTTTTGGATAGAATTGAGAAAACTGAAGAAAAAATAGGAGCATTTTCTAATGTGTTTCCTGAAAAGGCTTTAGATGAGGCAAAAAAATATGATTCTGAAAATAATGAAGAAGCTAGAAAAAATTATGATAATGAGTCGTTGTTTGGAGTGCCTGTGGCTTTGAAGGATAATATTGTATCAAAAGGAGATTTGACTACGGCTGCATCAAAAATTCTTAAAAATTATGTGGGAGTTTATGATGCAACAGTTGTGGAAAAATTGAAAAAGGCTGGGACACCAATAATTGGGAAAGCTAATATGGATGAGTTTGCGATGGGGTCTTCAAATGAGAATTCATCGATAAAATCAGTTTCTAATCCATGGGATTTGACAAGAGTTCCTGGTGGAAGCAGTGGAGGTTCGGCAGCGATGGTTGCAGCGGGACAAGCACCGATTGCACTTGGTTCAGATACTGGTGGAAGTATTAGACAACCTGCTTGTTTGACTGGAACTGTTGGGATTAAGCCAACTTATGGAAGAGTTTCAAGATACGGACTTATGGCGTTTGGATCTTCGCTTGATCAAATTGGAGCTTTGGCGAAATCGACTGAGGATTTAGCTAGACTTTTACAAATAATTGCAGGTTATGATGAAAAAGATGCGACAAGTGTAAATGTGGAAGTTCCTAACTATTTGGAAAGTTTGAATAATGACTTGAAAGGCTTGAAAATTGGGATTCCAAAAGAATATTTTGCAGAAGGATTAGATGAAAATATTAAAAAAGTGATAATGGATTCGGTGGAAAAATTGAAGGAATTAGGTGCTGAAATTAAAGAAGTATCACTTCCATATTCAAAATATGCGATTTCTACTTATTACATAATTTCATCGGCTGAAGCTGCTTCAAACTTGTCAAGATACGACGGAGTAAGATACGGTGTGAGAGAAAGCAACGAAGATGTGGAAAAAATGTATGTTGAATCAAGAACAAAAGGTTTTGGAGACGAAGTAAAAAGAAGAATTATGATTGGAAACTATGTGTTAAGTTCTGGATTCTACGATGCTTATTACAAAAAGGCTTCGCAAGTTAGAAGACTTATTAGAGATGATTTTTCAAAAGCATTAAAAGAAGTAGATGTTTTATTAACACCAGTTTCTCCAACAACAGCATTCAAAAAAGGAGAAAAAAACACAGATCCAGTGCAAATGTATTTAGCAGACATTTACACAGTTTCAGTAAACATGGCTGGACTTCCTGCAATTTCAGTACCTGCGGGATTTGTTGATGGATTGCCAGTTGGAATTCAGTTAATTGGAAATTATTTTAGAGAGGATTTATTGTTTAATATTTCTCATAAATTTGAAGGTGTTCGTGGGGAAATTGAATATCCTGAGTTTTTAAAAAAATAGAAGTAAAAAAATTTTTTTAAAAATAATAAAAAGATAAAAAAACATTTAAGAATAGCGAGTTTTTTTATTAAATAAAGTGGAAATGAAAGATTTGAAGAAGAAAGGAAAAAAATATTAGAAAATGAGTATGGAATATGAAACAGTCATCGGACTGGAAGTGCATTGTCAATTAAAAACAAATACAAAAGTATGGTGTTCGTGTGATGCCGATTATGATAACAAACATCCGAAATACATCGGCGTGTCCAGTGTGTACTGGTCAACCAGGAGCATTGCCAAAATTGAATGAAAAAGTGCTTGATTATGCGATAAAAGCGGCACTTGCTTTGGGATGTGAAATAAATGAGGAAAGTCAATTTGATAGAAAAAATTATTTTTATCCAGATTCGCCAAAAAATTATCAAATTACGCAATATTTTAAACCTTATGCGGAAAATGGGACTTTGAAAATTACGACAAATTCTGGAAAAGAAGCAGTTGTTGGGATTGAGAGAATTCAAATTGAGGAAGATACGGCGAAAAGTATTCACACAACTTCTGAAACATTGTTGAATTACAACAGAGCGTCTGTACCATTAATCGAGATTATTTCTAAGCCAGAAATTAAAAATGCTGAAGAGGCTTATGCGTACTTGAATACATTGAAGGATAGATTGAAATATACTAAAGTTAGTGATGTAAGTATGGAATTGGGGTCGCTTAGATGTGATGCGAATGTTTCTGTTAGAAAAAAAAGGTGAAAAAAAGAATTGGGGTACTAGAACGGAAACTAAGAACTTAAACTCGTTTAAAGCGGTTATGAGAGCCATTGAATATGAAACAAATAGACAAATTGAAGTGATTGAAAATGGTGGAAGAGTTGTTCAGGAAACTAGACTTTGGGATGAGGAAAATGCTGTAACTAAGCCAATGAGAAGCAAAGAGGAAGCTATGGATTATAGATATTTCCCAGAGCCAGATTTGCCTACACTTGTAATTTCTGATGAAAGATTGGAAAAAGTAAAAGGTGAAATGCCAGAATTTGCTGATGAAAAAGCGAGAAGATTTGTAAATGAGTATAAATTGCATGAAATGGAAGCTGCAACACTTTCTTCAGAACAAGAATTAGCTGAATATTATGAAGAAATTGTAAATGATACAAAAGAGCCAAGACTTGCGGCAAACTGGGTGTTGACAGAAGTTTTAAGAGTGTTGAAGGAAAAAAATATTTCGATTTCAGAATTTAATGTAACGCCGAAAAATTTAGGAAAATTAATTAAATTGATTCAAGCGAAAACAATTAGCTCGAAAATAGCGAAAGATGTATTTGAAATTTTATTGACAGAAGATAAAGATCCTGAAATTATTGTAAAAGAAAAAGGATTGGTTCAAATTACTGATGACAGTGCGATTGAGAAAATTGTTGATCAAGTGTTGGCTGAAAATGCACAATCGGTGGAAGATTACAAAAATGGTAAGAGCAATGCATTGAAATATCTTGTTGGACAAGCAATGAGATTGTCTAAAGGTAAGGCTAATCCTCAAATGATTAATGAAATGATTTTATCTAGACTAGAAGGTTAATATTGGGTTAAATTAGGAGAAAAATGAAAGAGGGCAAGAAAAAAATAATATTATTGACAGAGCAAAAGTCAAATATGGAAAAAAAATAGAAAAAGAACAAAAAAAGTTGAGAAATTTTTGGAGTATTGTTAAAATATTTAAATACATTCAGAGGAAGATTTGGACTTTTAGTATTATTTACAACAATAGGATTTGCAGTAATAATTGGAAGAGTGTACCAGCTTCAGACTAAAGGTGGAGAAAAGTATCGGAAACAAGGTGAAAAGCAGTATACTTCCTTAAGTTTTATTAAATAGTGCAAGAACACTTGCGACTTTAGTCGTGAGATGAATTGCACGAAAATTTTAGTAAGCATATAGGGAAACTTGTATGTAGACACGGAGCAAGACCGTGCAACAAAGAAACTGAATTGCTGGGAACTCTTAAAGCTAGTATAACCACAACATAATACCTTCAGTTCAGAATATGGTATAAGTGTGATGGTAGCGAAAGCAGAAAAAATATACTAGATGGTGCAAGGTTAAATCCTAAACATTATGATAATAGACAATCAGCAGCTAATCCTGAAAAGGAAAGTTCAACGACTATCCCTCGTGAGGGGAGTACAATACAAGCGATTGGTATTGGAAGTGGTTTCGCCTAAGTCCTTGAAATAGGATATGGATAAGATATAGTCTGTGCTTGTTAGAGATAACAAGAAGTTCTACTAATTTGATATAAATATGCTATGAGAACTGCATAAGTAGTAGCGAACTTATGTGAACGACGCTTCCCACTGTTGTGGGGTTTTAAAAAAACTTTAAAAAAATATTTAAAAATAAATAAAAGACTATTTTTTGACAAATAAAATGTAGAGTACATGGTATAATATCTCTGAGTGAAAAGGAGGTAATATCTATGTATTTAACTTTAAAACAACAGGTAAAAACATCTTAGTAAAAAGGAGTTTAGGAATTTAAAATATTTATCTCATATAGCCAAGAACTTAACTAATGAAGCTATATATAATGTTAGACAGCACTATTTTAATAAGAAAAAAGTATTTAAGTTATAATGAAAAACTATAAAATGCTTAAAAGATAGTGAGAAATTACAAGAAATTAAATTCTAATATGGCTCAACAAATTTTAAAAGGAAGTAGATGGAAGTTTCAAATCATTCTTTTGGACTTTTAAAACTTGCTAAGAATGGTCAATATGATAATAAAAATAAAATTACCTAAATATCTTGACTAAAGATGGATTTTACAACTCTTGTTATAGGTTTTGTAAGATTAAAAAGATGATATTCTGATAGTTCCTTATTCAAATTCGTTTTAAGAAAACTCATCAGGAAGTTAAAAGTTAAGCTGCCACCAGTATTAAAAAGACAAGAAGATAAAAGAGATTAGGATAATACCAAAAACAACATTCTAGGTACTTTGAAATTCAATATACTTTACGAAGTAAAAAGAAGTTCAAAGGGAATTAAATAAAGAAAATGCACTAGGAATTGATTTAGGTATAGATAATCTTTGTGCTTGTGTTACAAAATGCTGGAGCTTTCATTCATAATAGATGGTAGAAAATTAAAATCAATAAATCAATACTATAATAAGATAAATGCAAAATTACAAAGTATAAAAAGATAAGCAAAAGATCTGAGCGACAACATTAAGACAAAAAGAGAATAGCCAGAAAGAGAAATAATCGTATAAATGATTACCTTTCAAAAGCAGCAAGAGATAATTGTAAATTATTGTCTTAATAATGATATAGGAAAAAAATTGGTTCTAGGATATAATGAGAGATTTTCAAAGAAATTCAAATATAGGAAGCATAAATAATCAAAACTTTGTAAATATACCATATGGAAAAATTAAGAGATAAATTAATATATCTATGTAAACTATATGGAATAGAATTTAAACTGCAAGAAGAAAGTTATACATCAAAAGCAAGTTTCTTTGATGGAGATGAAATTCCAATATATGATAAAGAAAATCAAAAAGAATATATATTCAGTGGAAAAAGGATAAAAAGAGGACTATATCAAACAAGCGCAGGTAAACTCATAAATGCAGATTGTAATGGAGCATTAAACATATTAAGGAAAAGTAAAGTTGTGGACTTAAGCGTCCTATACAATAGAGGTGAGCTGAACACACCTAAAAGAATAAGGGTAGTGTAAAGCTATCAAACTTCTTAGAAAATTTTTAAAGATTTTAGAACCCTGCGACTTTAGTTGTGGGAGGTTCAGAAAGGCTAAAAGAGGAAGAATAGCGACAAGTGATGGACAAGTATTGGCTTATGACAATGAAGAGTTTATTGTTAATCTGGATCCTAGCTTGATTGAGGAGAAAAATATTGATGAAGTGCTGGGAATGTTAAAAAAATATATTCCTGAACTGGAAGTTGAAAAATATAAAAGCGAATATTTACAAGATAAGCAGCTTCAGAAAAAATATTTGAAAATTGAACATATAATTCCCTATAACACAAAAATAGCCATTGAAGCGGAAGTTGAAACTGATGCTAAATCTGCAAAGGATAAGGTGAAAAAAAAGGAAGGATATAAAAGGAAGTTTAAAGGGGTAACATTTGAAACTTTATTTACAAGAAATTATATTCAAGATAATATTTTTTTCAGGAAATTATTGGATATGTGAGCAATGAAAATAAGGGGGTTTATGGAATTGAGAAATATTATGACAAGGAACTTTCAGGGAAAATAGGTATTACAACTGGACTTAGAAAAATACCTAAGGCTTTGCAAGGGATTATGAAACTTGGGAATATAAAGAAATCCGAAGACAGAAAAGAAGAAGAAGGAGATAATCTTGTACTTACAATTGACAGTTTTTTACAAGATGCTCTTAATAATGAACTGGAAGCCGCTTATGTGAAGTATAATGCTTCTTCCGCAATGGGAATTTTAATGGAAGTAGAAACTGGAAAAGTGCTTGCGATGTCATCATATCCAAAGGCAGAAGATAAAGCCGATATAAAGAATAGGACAATTACAGATTATTTTGAGCCTGGTTCAATATTTAAGCCTATAACGGTTGCAATAGGGCTTGAAACGAAGGTGATTAATGAAAATACGAGACTTGTTTCAGAAGGTTCGATCAAGGTTGCCGATAAGATTCTTAGGGAGCATGATAATAAAGTAATGGGAATTTTAACCTTGGCAGATGCAATTGCAAAATCTTCAAATGTGGTAATGGTAAAAATTGAAAAAATGATAAATAAGGATCTTTTCCTTAAATATTTAATAAATCTTGGTCTTGGGACAAAAACAGGCATAGATACGTATTTTGAAATGGCAAAAGGTTTGGCTGAGGCAAAAAAAATAGGAATTGTAGAAAGGGCGACCATGTCTTATGGTCAAGGAATTTCAATGACGCAAATTCAGATATTGACAGCCTTGAATACAGTTATTAATAATGGTAAAATGATGAAACCCTACTTAGTTGACAGAATAGAAGACAGTAAAGGAAATGTAATTAAGCAAGTTAAGCCTGTCATGGTGAGAAAAGTCTTTAGTGATGAAGTTTCAAGATTGAACAGAAAATATATGGAAGCAAGTGTAAACCGTGGAACTAGTGGAGGAGCCTATATTCCTGGTTATCGTGTCGGTGGTAAGACAGGAACTGCCAAAAAGGCTAAAAATGGGATATATGTAGATAATTTATATGTAAGTTCATTTTTTGGCTTTTTTCCGGTAGATAAGCCTAAATATGCAGTATTAATAACAATCAACGAACCTAAAGGAAAAAGTTATTATGGTGGTGAAGTTGCCTTGCCGTCAGCGAGAAATGTACTGCAAAAATTGATAGACTATAAAAGAATACAGCCAGATGGAAAAGTTAAAACTATAGATATTAAAGATGCTGGAGTTGTTCAAGAGGAAAAGAAAAAAAGATCTAGGAAAGATAAAAACAAGATTTTTGATAAAAAAATATTATGCCAGACTTGACAGGAATAAGTTTAAGGGAATTTTTATCTATTTATCCTCAAGGAAAATTTTTCAGATTATGGAGTTACTGGAAGCGGAGTAGTTATTTCTCAGTTTCCTGAAAAAAAGGGACTAAACTGGATAAAAAAATTCCAAGATACAGATAATATTGGAGTAATCAAAAAAAATAAGGGAGGTTTTTTTGAGGAATAAATGTATTATTATGAAATTTATGTGGAAAAATAACAGGGGAATATACACGTATAAATCTGAAGAAAAAAATATGAAATTGGGCAATGGTGCATTGTTAATTTTATAAATAGGGATAAAATGGGACTTGTGATAGCAATAACTGAAGAAAGCAAAATTCAGTTTGATGTTTCTAAAATAAAAAAAGAATTAAGGCTGCAGCTCCTGTTTTATCCATTCCAAATGATATTATGCAACTTATAAAATGGATTAGAAGTTATTATATAAGTGACTATTACAATGTTATAAAGGCAGTTTATCCAGGGGCATTGAAGTTAAATTATTCTAAAAGGGCTATTTATCAAAGGGATTTTTTTAGAAAACGAATGTTTGATTGGAGAAGATAATTCAGAAAAATAGTCTAGAAGAAGTAAAAAAGTTTAACGAATATATGAAAAAGCGGAAGGAAGTCACAGTTGCGACTTTGAAGAAGAATTTTTCTGGTGAAATTGTGGAAAAGGCGATAAGTGAAAAGGTTATTTCTGTTGAAAAGAAAGTGATTTTAAATTCTAAAATTTCAAAAGTGGAAAAGAAAAAAAGTGAAATTATAGAAAAGGAAATTATTTTAAATGATGAGCAGCAGAAGGCTGTGGATACAATAAAAAATAGTGAAAATCAGATTTTTCTGCTAAAGGGAATAACTGGTTCAGGGAAAACTGAAATTTACATTAACCTGATAAAGGAAGCCTTGAAGCAAGGGTTTGGAAGTATTTTTCTAGTTCCGGAAATTTCCCTTACAGTTCAGATGATACAGAGGCTGGAAGAGGAATTTTGCAATGAAGTGGCTATTCTCCACAGTAAACTTACAGATAAGGAAAAGCGGGAAGAGTGGACATTTATACGGAATGGGGAAAAGAAGATAGTAATTGGGGCAAGATCGGCGATTTTTGCTCCAGTTCAGAATTTAAAGTATATCATTGTGGATGAGGAGCACGAAAATACTTATAAGCAGGAGAATAATCCACGTTATCATGTAAAAAATGTGGCAATAAAAAGGGCATTTTTGAAAAATGAAAACTTGAAAAAAGATGATGATCCAGAAAAAAATAGAGAATTAGGGCAAAATGGGGAAGTAAGAGAAAATGCAGGTTTAGAAAAGGAAGAAATTGCAAAAAAATAAAAAAATAAAAAGTGATTTTAGGTTCGGCAACTCCTTCATTTGAAACGTATTATCAGGCACAGCAAGGAGATATTGAATTAGTCAAGCTTACGAAAAGGTATAAAAATGCAAAATTGCCAAAATTTGAAATTGTTGACTTGAATGAAACTGTGGAAAATTTTTCTGAAAAATTATTGGATAAAATTTCACAGACTTTGCAAAAAAATGAGCAGGTTATACTAATTTTAAATAGAAAAAGCATTTTTCAAATTTATTAAAATGTAAAGATTGCGGAAATATCCCAACTTGTCCAAATTGCAGTATTTCCCTGAATTACTATAAATATGACAATCGGCTAAAATGCCATTATTGCGGTTATGAAAAGCGGTTTAACAATACGTGTGATGAATGTGGCGGACATAAGATGAGGCAAATTGGGGCTGGAACGGAAAAAATCGAGGAAGAGCTGGCAGGATTATTTCCATCAGCTAGAATTGTGAGAGTGGATTCGGAGAGTATAAAAACTAAGCAAAATTATGAAAAAGTCTATAATGACTTTAAAAATCACAAATACGATATAATGCTTGGAACACAGATTATTGCAAAAGGCCTGCATTTTTCAAATGTAACATTAGTTGGAGTAATTAATGCTGATATAATCTTGAATTTTCCAGATTTCAGGGCCTCAGAAAAGACTTTTCAGCTGCTGACACAGGCTTCTGGGCGTGCGGGACGTGGAGAAAAGGATGGGGAAGTGATTATTCAGACTTTTAATGAAGAAAATGATGTAATAAAAAAAACAATTGAAAGTGACTATGAAGGATATTATAAAAATGAGATGATTATGAGAAAAATGCTGAATTATCCACCTTTTGGAAGAATAGTGATATTAGTAATTTCAGCGGCAGAAGAAAAATTTAGTAAAGGAAAAAAAGCTCAAATTTTGCGGGAAGAAATTATTAGAAATGTAAATACAGTTATGGAATTGACTTCAAATGATTTTTATATCAGATGCTTTTAAATCGCCAATTTACAAGATAAATGGAAAGTATAGATATCAGATATTTTTTTAAATTTGAAAGGGGAAAAAAATTTTAAAAAAATAAAAAAATCATAAAAAAATGTGTTGGTAAATTTCGGGAAATGGAAAAAGAAAGTTAGGGTAACAATTGATGTGGATCCTGTAAATATGATGTAATTTTTTTATATTTACTATTTTTTTAAAAATTGAACGAATATAAATTAAGAAAAAAATAAAGAATTGAACAGAATAGTTATAATTTGTGAGTTTAGTTAAAAAAATTTTTTTCTATATTTTTTTGTTCTATATTTATTAGATAAAACAATTTTTTTACCATAGTTAATGTGGAGATTATTCTAGAAAATTAGTATAATCTCTTTTTTTATTTGAATAATCTAAAATATAATTTTGATTACCTCTAAAAATTTTTTTACTCTGTCAAAAAGGGTGAAAAATTTGAAAAAAATAATTTAAAATATGGTAAAAATGAAATAAATTTATAAAAAGATAAATGGATCTGAAATATAGTTGAAAAAAATAATGCAAATATTATTTTTTTATTTAAAAAAATTGAGATAAAATGATAAATATGATTTTTAGTAATCAAAAAAATAAATAGAAAAAAATAAGAGATATGTTTTATGATATAGTATCACTACTTAAAGGCTAACTTTAAAATTATGATTTTTTTGGAAAATTTAGATTTGTTCAGATTTTATTTTAAGATTTAGAAAGAGAAAATAATGAAAAAAAGATTGGATTTAATTCTTGTGGAACGGGAGTTTTTTGAGACACGAGAAAAGGCAAAAAAAGGGAAATAATGGCAGGTAATGTCATTGTGAATGAGCAGGTTGTGACAAAGGCAGGAACGATGTTTAAAGACAACGATGATTTAAATATTCGCATAAAGGATAAATTGAAATATGTCAGTCGTGGTGGCTTGAAACTAGAAAAAGCTATAAAAACTTGGAATTTAGATTTTAAAGATAAATTAGTTCTTGATATTGGAGCATCTACTGGAGGATTTACAGATTGTGCCTTGCAAAATGGCGCTAAAATATGTGTATAGCATTGATGTTGGAAAAAAATCAGCTTGATTGGAAATTGAGAAATGATGAGAAGAGTTTCTTTTCATTGGAGGAGATGCACATAAAAGGATCTCAAGGAAGAAGACATCAATAATGAAAAGGTAGATTTCATAGTAATCGATGTTTCTTTTTATATCTTTGACGAAAAGTTATTCCGTATTTTTAAAAAAATTTCTTGCAAAAAAACTGGGAAAAATTGTGATGTTAGTAAAACCACAGTTTGAAGTTGGAAGAGAAAAAAATTGGAAAGAAAATGGTGTCGTGGAAAATGAAGAATATCACGATGAAGCCATAAAAAAAAATAATTTCTTTTTTTCAAAAGAATGTGGATATGAACTAATAGCGTAGAAGATTCACCAATACAAAGGGGAGCAAAAGGGAATAAGGAATTTTTTTAACGTTATTAAAGTTTTTCATAAAGTCAAAATGACAATTTATAGTAATTTTATTTAGTCAGATTGACTATTTAAGTATATTTTTAGGAGGAAAAAAATGAAAAAGAAACAAAAATAGTACAGGCAGTATTAGGACTTGTATTGGTAAGCGTACCTTTATTTGCAGCAACTACTATAGTAAAAACATCCAAAAACGACAAGAACACAAGTGCTGGATATACAAAAGATGCGACAGAATTAAACAGAATTGTAGATGTAATTAATATTATTGAAAATAATTTTTGTTGGAAAGGAAGCGACTCAAGTAAAAAAATGACCTTTATGAAGGTGCTGTTGCAGGAGTTGTAAACAAATTGAATGATCCTTACTCAGAATATTTGTCTAAGGCAGATCTTAATGACTTTTCTGAAGATATGGATGGAGAATATGTTGGGGTTGGAATGACTATTAGCAAGAAAAAAGGAGAACCTCTTGAAGTTGTTTCGCCATTTATCGGAAGTCCTGCTGAAAAAGTTGGAATTAAAATAAAAGATAAAATTACAAAAGTCGACGGGAAAGATATTTTACCACTTACAGCAAATGAAACTGTAAAACTTTTGAAGGGTAAAGAAGGTACAAAAGTTGATGTGGAAGTAGTTAGGGAAGGTAAAAAAGATCCGATGAAATTCACTTTGACAAGAGCCAAAATTAAATTAGAAATGGTAGAAAGCAAAATGCTTGAAAATAATATTGGTTATGTAAGTCTTTTGAAATTTGGAAATCATGTTGGAGCAGAAGTTGAAAATGCTATAAAAGATTTACAGGCTAAAGGAATGAAAGGATTAATTTTGGATTTACGTTCTAATCCAGGAGGATCACTTCAAGAAGCGCAAGATATAGCTTCGCTTTTTGTAAAGGAAGACTTAATTGTTTACTTGAAATACAAAAATGGACAGCAAAAAAACTATAATAGAACTTTAAAAAATCTTGGTAATTTCCCATTAATTGTATTGACAAATAAAGGAAGCGCAAGTGCTTCAGAAATTGTAACAGGTGCAATTAAAGATTACAAACGTGGAACAATTATCGGAGAAAAAAACATTTGGAAAAAGGAATTGTACAACAAGTCATACCTTTGAGAACTGAAGATGCAATAAAACTTACTATTGCTCAATATTTCACACCAAAAGGAAATTATATTCATGAAAAAGGTATTGAACCTGATATAGAAGTTAAAATGGAAGACTTGCTAGCATTAAAAGGTTATGCAAATGATAGTGAACAAGCTAGAAAAAAATAGAGAAAAAGAAATTGAAGAAATAATAACAAAGGATAAAGGTAAGGAAGAAGCCACTAAAAATTATTTCAGCAGGAGATGTTCAATTAAAGAGAGCAATCGAAGAAATGAATAAAAAAATAAATGGAACAGGAAAAAGAAAAATAGTAATAAAAAAATCAAAAAAATTAAAAAAATTAGGAGAAATATATGTTTTATGTTGTTGGTACACCAATTGGGAATTTGGAAGATATAACTTTTAGAGCGATAAAAACTTTGAAGGAAGTTGATTATATTTTTGCAGAAGATACAAGAGTTACAAAAAAACTTCTTTCCCACTATGAGATTGAAAAAACGGTGTATCAATACCATGAACATAATAAACTTCATCAAATCACAAATATTATTAATCTTTTAAAAGATCAAAAGGAAATTGCGCTTGTAACAGATGCTGGAACGCCGTGCATTTCAGATCCTGGCTTTGAGCTGGTAAATGAAGTTTTAAAGGCTGGAATAAAAGTCATTGGAATACCAGGAGCTTCCTCAATTGTTACAGGAGCAAGCATTTCTGGGCTAGATATGCGAAGAATGGCTTATGAAGGCTTTTTACCAAAGAAAAAAGGAAGACATACACTTTTCAATAAATTGAAGGAAGAAGAAAGAACTATCGTAATTTTAGAATCTCCCAACAGAATTTTAAAAACTTTAAAGGATGTAAGGGAATATCTGGGAGAACGATATGTTGTAATAACAAAGGGAACTTACTAAAATTTATGAAGAAATAATACGTGGAAATGTTTCAGAAATTATTGAAAAGCTGGAAAAAAAGCCGATTAAAGGGGAAATTGTCTTATTTATAAGAGCAGTAAATGATGATGGCATTTATTTAAAAGATAAAAAAATACAGAGTAATTAAAAAAATTAGTAAGAATAAGGGAGTATATAATTTTAATATTTTGGAAAAGATTAAACAGTAGTTTTTCATTCTAAAAGAATCACGATATTTACAGAAATAATAAATAAAAATTTCATTAGAATAAAAAAATATTTTTTTGAATTTTTTTATCTTTAATTTCAAAATTAAATTTACACTATTTTCCCGTTAGAGCAGTAGATTTATTATAAATCCTGTTTAATAAGGATCTTAACTCTTTGTCAGAAAAATAAATAAATTTTTTTAAATGGGATTTAGTGTTAGTTTTGGAATTAAAAACAAGAATTTAAATAATAAAAAAAGTAAATTTCAAAATAGAGAAAATGGAGAGAATAAAAGAATGAATATAAACTGGTATCCAGGGCATATGAAGAAAACCAAGGATTTGATTGTGGAAAATCTCAAGATAATTGATGTTGTGATTGAGATTTTTGGATGCAAGAATTCCGATTTCTAGTAAAAAAATCCAGATATTTCAAAAATTGGCGAATAATAAGAAAAAAATTATTGTGCTTAATAAGGTGGATTTAATTGATAATAGGGAATTGAAAATCTGGGAGAATTATTTTTTTAGAAAATAATTTTTTTCTGATTATTTTGTAGCTTTGAGTGTGGAAAAAAAGGGACAAATTTTAATGAACTTAGAAAAAAATTACGGATAAAAATTTATGCAGAAAAAAATTGGAAAAAGATGAAGAAGAAAGGGCTTCGTAAAACTGAAGTAAGGGCAATGATTGTTGGAATTCCTAATGTTGGAAAGTCTAAATTTATAAATAAATTTGTGAATAAAAAAATAAGGCAAGAGTGGGGAATACTCCAGGATTTACACGTGGGAAGCAATGGATAAAAAAATTGATGAGAAGCTGGAATTGCTAGATACGCCAGGAGTTTTGTGGCCTAAATTTGAAGATGACGATGTGGCTTATAATTTGGCGATTACTGGGTCAATAAAGGATGATGTGCTGCAGTTGGAGCATATTGCGATAAAAATTTTTTTAGATAAATTAAAGGATTTGGGGAAAATTGGAAATCTTATAAAGGTTTATCATTTGGAAGAATATACTACAGATGAAGAAATTTTTAGGAATGGAAAGTCATAAAATATTGGAAATTTTGGAAAAAAGACTGGGAGTTTCTAAAAACGATGAGCATAATTATGAAATTATTTCAAGAAGATTGATGAGAGATTATAGAATGGGGAAAAATTGGAAAGTTCTTTTTGGAGTTTCCTAAGAATTAAAGGAGAATTATAAAATGAGAATCGGAATATTTACTGATACATATAGACCTCAGGTAAATGGGGTTGTCAGCTCAATTATGACACTTGAAAAGGAGCTTAGAAAGCAAGGGCATAAGGTGTATGTTATTACTACGACTGATCCTGATGCGCCGCAGGTGGAGCCTAATGTCTTGAGGCTTCCAAGTATGGAATTTAAGCCATTGCCGCAGTATAGGCTAGGGATGATTTATTCGGCAAAAATAATAAAAAAAATAAAAAGATTGGAATTGGATATTATTCATTCACAGACAGAATGGGGAGTTGGGACATTTGCGAGATTTGCCGCGATTAATTTGGAAATACCACTTGTTCATACTTACCATACGTTGTATGAATATTATACGCATTATATTTTTGGATCAAGATTTGTTAAAGCTGGAAAAAAAATTGCGGCTGCGATTAGTAAGTTTTATTGCGAAAAATGTAATGCCTTGATTGTTCCTACAAGAAAAGTTGAGGATATTTTATATTCTTATGGTGTGGATAAGACAATGAATATTATTCCAACTGGACTGGAACTGGATAAATTTTATCGTGGAAATTATTCTGAAGAAGATTTGAGATTTATGAGGGAAAGTTTTGGAATTGATGAAAATGAATTTCTTTGTGTGTATATTGGACGGATTGCCGAAGAGAAAAGTATAGATTTGTTAATTGATATGTTTTCTAAAATTAAGGATGAAAAATTTAAGTTTATGATTGTTGGTCGCGGAAGAATTTTAGATGACTTGAAAAAACAGGCTGAAAAACTGGGAATATCTGATAGAGTTGTATTCACTGGGGAAGTGCCGCATGATAAAGTTGCTGCATATTATCAGATGGGAGATGTTTTTTTGAATGCGAGTGTATCAGAAACGCAAGGGCTTACATTTGTTGAGGCAATGGCGGCTAAGACGCCTGTTGTTGCGAGATATGACTTGAATTTGGAAGACTTGCTTGTAAAAAATGAAGCGGGGCTTGTTTATAGAAATGAAAAGGAATTTATTGATTCTATAATGCTTTTAAAGGAAAATAAGGAATTTAGAGAAAAAATTATTGAAAATGCTTTTGTTGCTTCACAAGATTATACAGCCCAAAAATTTGGAGAAAGAGTGGAAGCAGTTTATAAAAAAACAATAGAGGAGTATGATAGTCGTGAAAGTTTTACTATATTCAGAGGGGAAAAGTTCCTTCAGCAAATCCGGCGTTGGACAAGCCTTAAATCATCAGGTAGAAGCCCTTGGAGCAAATAATATTGAAATTACGCAGGATCCTGAAGATGATTATGATTTGGCGCATATAAATACAGTTGCATTAAAATCTTATGAAGTATTAAAGCAGGCTAAGAAAAAAGGGAAGCCTGTAATTTATCATACACATACGACTTATGAGGATTTTCGTGGAAGTATAAAGGGAAGTTATGTTCTATCACCAATTATAAAGTTCTGGACGAAAAAAATTATATAATGAAGCAGATTATTTAATTTCTCCATCAGAATATACAAAAAAATCTTATAAAAATCGAAATATTTGGAAAAAGAAAAGGAAATCAGAGTAATTTCAAATGGTGTAAATATAAATAAATTTAATAAAAAAATGAAGTTTTTAAAACAAAAAAATTTCTAAATGAATACAAATCAGTATATGACATAAATAAACCACTAATTATAACGGCTGGACTGCCTTTTGAAAGAAAAGGGATAAAGGACTTTGTAAAAGTGGCGCAAGAATGCAGTGACTACCAGTTTCTGTGGTTTGGCTCATCAAGTGTAAAATCAATGCTGCCTGACAAAATACAGAAAATCATTGAGAATCCACCAGAAAACTTGATTTTCCCAGGATATGTCGACACGGATATTTTAATAGGCGCATTCAGTGCCGCAAAAGCCTTTTTATTTATGACTTATGAGGAAAATGAGGGAATTGTGGTGCTAGAAGCGCTTTCAGCAAAATTACCGCTTGTGGTGAGAGATATTCCTGTGTATGAAGACTGGCTGGAAGATGGAAAAACTTGTTTTAAGGCTAGAGATAATGAGGAATTTTGTGAAAAAATAAGAAATATTGTGGAAAACAATGTGGAAAACTTGGATGAAGTTACAGAACAAGCTTATAATATTGCAAAAGAACGCAATTTGATAAATATAGGGAAAAAATATAAGGAATATTATGAGTATATATTGAAATAAAAAAACAAATAACTTTTTACATTTGAAAATTTCAATAAAAAAATTTTTAATAATATATTAATCAATTTACTATACTTATAAGAGCTAATAGAGTGTGTTTATAATTTTATGTAAACTAATAGATAAATCCAGTAAATTCAATACTTTGCTGTTCTATTTATACAAAGATTTTTTTACACACTTTCTTTTTGATAAGACATTTCAGCTTTTATTATTATTTCAACTTGTCAAATATCAACAGAAATAAAAAAATATTTTTTTATAATAATTTTTTTCAAATACCTTGAAAAAAATAATGATTTGACTGTTATAATTATAGCAATAATATCTTTATAATAAATAAAAAAATATTACTTTTTTTGACAGATAAAATGTAGAATACATGGTATAATATCTCTGATGAAAAGTAAGTTACAAGAAGAGAGTTATACATCAAAAACAAGTTTCTTTGATGGAGATGAAATTCCAATATATGATAAAGAAAAATTCGCAAAAAAATATATTCAGTGGAAAAAAAGAATAAAAAAAGAGGACTATATCAAACAAGCACAGGTAAACTCATAAATACGGATTGTAATGGAGCATTAAATATATTAAAGAAAAGTAAAGTTGTGGATTTAAGTATCCTATACAATAGAGGTGAGCTGGACACACCTAAAAGAATAAGGATTTTAAAATCAAACTTCTTAGAAAATTTTTAAATATTTTTAAAGATTTTAGAACCCTGTGACTTTAGTCGTGGGAGGTTCAGTCTTGAAAGGAATAATATGGATAGAGATAAATTGGTAATTCCTAGGCATATTGCGATTATTATGGACGGAAATGGCAGATGGGCTAAGGAACGTGGGAAAATTCGGCTAGAAGGGCATAGAGCTGGAGCAGCTAGTCTTGAGAGAATTTTAAGATATGCCGGAGAAATTGGAGTGAAATATTTGACTGTTTATGCTTTTTCAACTGAGAACTGGAAGCGTCCTCAAAAGGAAGTAAATGGTCTTATGGATTTATTTGGAAAATATTTGGATAAAGAGAAAAAAAATCTGAAAAAGCAAGGTGTGAAGTTAGTTGTGACAGGGGAGAAAGAAAATATTTCTCCAAAACTTCTAAAAAAAATTGAAGATACACAAAAATTTTTGGAAGATTGTGAAAAAATAACTTTTAATATTGCTTTTAATTATGGCGGAAGAAGGGAAATTGTAAGTGCGGTAAATAAAATTTTTGAGTGAAAATGAAACAAAAAAATCGAAAAAAATTACAGAAGAAGAGTTTTCAAAATATATGTACCGACCAGAAATCCCAGATCCAGAACTTGTAATCAGAACGAGTGGCGAATTTAGGATAAGTAATTTTTTGCTTTGGGAAATTGCCTATTCGGAGTTTTATATAACAGATGTTTTCTGGCCTGATTTTGATGAAAATGAATTAGATAAAGCGATTTTATCCTTTAATAAAAAGGGATAGAAGATACGGAGGGCTGAATGTTAAGTAGATTATTTATTATTTTTGTTGTTTGTACCTTTCCTTTTTATGGATATTTTTAAAAGGAAATCTGATGTTTTTGGTGTTTACTCTTGTAATAATTGGAATATCGCTTTTTGAATTTTACAAAATGCTAAAGGACAAGGGCTTTGAAGTGGCAAGCAGGATTGGAATGGGACTTGGGCTGTTTTTACCTGTTGCGATATATTTTTCAGGAAAATTCAAAAAAATATTTTTTTCGTATTTTTAAATTTGAACTTTTTAAGCAAATTAACTTTGATATGGGAGGATTTATCGTATTTGCAATAATTCTTCTGTCTTTAAGGCAAGTTTTTCAAAGTAAAAATTCATAATGCAATGGCAGAAATTTCCTACACTTTATTTGGAATAATTTATGTTTCGTATTTATTTTTCACATATTTTTTATTATTAAAATACGAATTTCCAAAATGGAAATATTCTAATTGTAATGACATTTTATGCTAATTTGGGCATGTGACATTTCCGCTTACCTTGTCGGAATGGCAATCGGCGGGAAAAATATTCAAGCACAGGCTTGCTCCAAAAAAATCAGTCCGAAAAAAATCAATCGAAGGTGCAATAGCAGGAATTTTGGGAGTATTTTTAGTGATTTTATCATTTGATAAAATATATTTATTTATTGCAAAATTTTGTCTGCGGAATTTCATTTTTAACAAAAACTTGTTCCGTAAATTACGACTATGTCGCCATCGGTGGACTAAAAGCCTTTATTTTTGGCACTTGCAATTGGAGTTTTTTGCTGAATTGGGAGATTTGGTGGAATCTAAGATAAAAAAAGAGAATTGGAAGTTAAAGATTCTGGGAATTTGCTTTTTGGGACATGGCGGATTTTTTTTAGATAGATTTGACAGTGCATTGTTTGTATTGCCGATTGTTTATTATTTTATGAAATATGTTGCATATTTATAATTTATAAAAAAATTAAAGAAAATTAAGAAATAAGGAGAAAAAAATAAAAAAAATGACAGAATTAGAAATTAAACAAGAAGTAGAAAGACAATTTAATATTTTTAAGTCGTGGGTGCGATGAAATAATTAATGAAAACGAATTTAAGAAAAAAAGTTGGAAAAAAATCAATTTCAACAAATACTCCATTAAGAGTAAAATTAGGGATTGATCCGACTGGGTTCTGATTTGCATTTGGGACATGCAGTACCTTTTGAGAAAAATTGAAACAGTTTCAAGATTTGGGACATGATGTGTTTTTTTCTTGATTGGGACTTTCACTGGAAGAATTGGGGATCCGACTGGAAAAATCTGAAACTAGAAAAAAATGTTGTCAGAAGAACAAGTTATGGAAAATATTAAAAACATATTTGGATCAAGTAAAATTAATTTTGGATTTAGATAAAATTAATGTTGTTTACAATGCTGATTGGTTGGAAAAATTATCGTTATCAGATGCGTTGAATTTGTTGTCACAATTTACAGTTTCACAAATGATTTCGAGAGAAGATTTTTCAAAAAGATTATCTGAAAATAAACCAGTTTCATTGATTGAGTTTATGTATCCAATTTTACAAGGGTATGATTCAGTAGAATTACATGCTGATGTGGAATTAGGTGCGACTGAACAAAAATTCAATTTGTTAAGAGGAAGAGATTTACAGAAAAACTTTGGTCAAGAGCAACAAATTTGTATGATAATGCCGATTTTGGTTGGACTCGATGGAGTAGAAAAAATGTCGAAATCATTAGGAAACTACATTGGTGTAAAAGATACGCCAAATGATATGTTTGGTAAAGTTATGTCAATTTCAGATGAATTGATGGAAAACTATTACACAATGATAACTGATGTTCCTTTTGAGAAAATTGAAGAAATTAAAGCACAAATCGCAGATGGAAGTTTACATCCAATGGAAGCTAAAAAACAATTGGGAGCAGAAGTTGTAAAAATTTACTACGGTGAAGAAGCGGCTAAAGAAGCGAGAGATTGGTTTGAAAATGTATTCAGTAAGAGAAACTTAAATGTTGACTTGCCTGAAGTTGAATTGGAATATAAAGAAGTTGGAATCATTGATTTATTAGTAAAAGAAACAGGATTAATGAAAACAACAAGTGAAGCTAGAAGATTAATTCAACAAGGTGGATTCAAAATAAACGATGAGCCAATAAAAGATGTAAAAGCTACAGTTGTTCTTGAAAAGTGGAATGATTGTGAGAGCTGGGAAGAAAAAAATTGTTAAAGTAAAAATAAATTAAATTTAAATAGCAGACTAGTTATAATTGTAATTATTCTCATATTTTTTAAAAACTATTTCAAAAACTTGGGATAGTTTTTTTATTTTTATAAAATATAAAAATTTTGTATTTTTTTCCAAAATTGTAGTATAATCTAACAATAGTAAGTTTCAAAAAGGAGATAAAAATGGAAATTTATGGAATTGGGACAGATATTATTGAAATATCCCGAATTGAAAAGGCGATTAAGCAGACAAGCCTTTTTAAAAGAAAAGTTTATACAGAAAAGGAAATTGAGCATATTGAGAAAAAGAAACATCCGTATTCTAGTTATGCGGGTAGATTTGCGGCGAAAGAGGCAGTTTCTAAGGCATTTGGGACTGGAGTGCATGGATTTTCACTAAGTGATATTGAGATTTTGAATGATGAACTTGGGAAGCCTTATGTGACGCTTTATAATGCGATAAAGGAGAAGGCGCAAGGGCTTACAATTCAGATTAGTATTTCGCATAGTAGGAAATATGCAGTTAGTACGGTTATTATTTATAAAAAAAATAAAAAAATTTAAAAATAAAAAGGATAAAAAAATTGTAAAAAAAGAAAGGTGTGAAAAAAAAGTATGTTTTTGGGAGAAATAATTTTAAGACTGGAGTAAGTAAAAAGCAAGATTTTTACTTTACTGGTTATGATTTTTGGGATTATTTTTTTATAAAGTCAAATTAATTATTCTGCTGGAAATAGTCAGGTAAAGAAGGTGAAAATTGAGTATTTTGGGAGAAAAGATTGTAAAAATTGTGCTAATTTGGAAAAGTTTTTGAAGGAATTGTCAACTAAAAGGGATGATTTTGAGTATGTGGAGCATAAGATTGATGAGAGTAAGGATGAAAAGGCTTTTTTTGATGAAACTGCGACAAAGTTGAAACTTGTTAAGGGGACTCCGATTATTTATGTTGACGGGCATATTATTCAAGGGTTTAATACGGCAGAAACTACTGGAAAGGAAATTGAACGGCTGATAGATTCTGGAAAAACTAAAGAAAAGATTTTGAGTTTGAAGGAATATGTGGAAAGCGGACAAGCTGGAAAGGGGAATGTAAGCAGTAATGGTGCAGTTTGTACTGGAGATAAAGTTTGTGAAATTCCAGGACTTACGAAAGGGGCTGAACATCAGGTGCTTGTGAATATTCCGATTATTAATAAAACGATTGATCTAACAAATTATTCCTTGTTGACAATGTCAATAGTTTTAGGAACAATTGATGGATTTAATCCTTGTGCTATGTGGGTTCTAGTTTTATTTTTGACAGCCTTGATTGCAGTTGGAAATAAAGTTAAGATGTTTAGGGTTGCTGGGCTATTTATTCTGGCTGAAGCTGTTATGTATTTCTTGATTTTAAATGCATGGATTTATACTTGGGACTTTGTAGGATTGGATAAATGGGTAACTCCGATTGTCGGGATTGTCGGAATCGCTGGAGGGATTTTCTTTATTAAAAATTATTTGAAGAAAGGCGATACTTTAGAATGTGAAGTGACAGATTTGGAGCAAAGAGCAAAAATTTCAAGAAAGGTAAAGGATATAGCCAATAAGCCATTTACGTTGCTTACAGCGCTTGCAATAATTGGTTTGGCACTTTCTGTAAATGTAATAGAATTTGCCTGTTCAATTGGAATACCGCAAACATATACCAAAATTCTTCAAATAAATGAAGTTCCCTTTTGGGCAAGACAGTTTTATACATTTATTTACATAATTGGCTATATGATAGATGACATAATAGTTTTTCTGGTTTGCACTGATGAGTATTAATAAATTGCAGTTAACTACAAAAATATTCAAAATGGGTAAATTTGTTTGGTGGAATTTTTGATGATTATTCTGGGACTTATAATGCTGATTAAGCCTAGTTTACTTATAATGTAATATATAGCAAGAAAAAAATCAATAATTTAGTTTTAAAAAAATGAGAAAAAAATTTGTTATAATGTAAAAAGGTAAATCGATAAAATAAAAAAACAGATTTTATAAAAATAATAGGAGATTGAAAAATGAAAAATAATAGCAAAAAAATATTGTTTATTGCTGGAATGATGATATTTTCAGCAGTTGCTTATGGAAAAAGATGTATTTGCAAATTATGGGACAAATTTTGGAAAAGTTAGGTTGTCACAACTTAGTTCTCAAAATGCGGAAGATGTAAAAAGAGTTGATGCAAGTACTTATGAATTGACAGGAAGTGGAGAATACAGAATTATGGAAGAAGGCGGAAGAAGACTTGTTGTTAATTTAAATAATGGAACATTAAATGGAAAATATGATGAATATTACGCAAATGGAAATAGATTTACATTGGGAAATTATGTAAACGGGAAAAAAGAAGGAGAATGGACTGTTTATACTGAAAATGGGAAAGTCTGGAAAAAATATCAATACAAAAATGATCAGCTGGATGGACGTTATACTTCATATTATGCCAAAACAGGCGCTCAAGAAACAGTTGGAAATTATACAAATGGCAAAATGTCAGGAACTTGGACTGAATATTATGAAAATGGTTCAAGAAAATCACAAGGAAATTACTCAGATGGACAAAAAAATGGATTGTTTACCGAATGGAATACAAGCGGAGGTAAAAAATCTGAAATTAATTATGTAAATGATGAAGTAAATGGGAAAATGAATGTTTATTATGAAAATGGAAGACCTTTATATGAAGCAAATCTAAATGGGGAAACTGGGACTGTAAAGGGTTATTATACAAATGGAAGCCTTGGATTTGACGGAAGTTTCAAAGGCAGAAGAAGAACTGGAACTTGGACTTACTATGATAAGGCAGGGAATCCTAGAAAAAGTGAGTTATTAATTTAGCAGATTTGTTTAAAGTCAAAGTTTTATGAAATGAATATTATGAATCAAGGAATTATAACTTCTTGTAAAAAAATAAAAAAATTAGATTATTGAATAATAGTTAATATAAATAATTTATAGAATTGTAAGAGTAAAAATGATATTAGACCTGTTCGATAACTATACAAACTTAGAATTTAATAAAATAAATATCTTGAAGCAAGGGTCTTAACCCCTTGTATAGATAAAAAAACTTAGGTTATCGAACATATCTATTAATTAATTTTTTTATAGATTTTTTTACAAATGACAAAGAATGTAAAGGAGGGGGAAAATTGTCGTATTCAGCGAATTTAAAAAGGGAAATCTTTAATTTGGAAAAATTCTGATAAGGAGAATATTTATGCAGAACTTTTTTTGGGATTTTTTTATAGCAAAGAATGTAATTACAGAACACGGAGTTTATTTCAGCACAGAAAATGTGTCACTTGCTAAAAAGAATTTATTCAAATTTACGTGCAGTAACAGACATTCCAATTCAGTTAAAAGTACGTTATTAGCAAACGGCTTGGAGCACACAAAGCTCTATGAAGTCATACTTTTTCCAACTCAGCATGACCAGCAGGAATACAAGTCATTTTTAAAAAAAATATATTTTCACAAAAATTTTTCAGTTGTGGAGAATGAAAAAAAGCTGGCTGGCATAATCAGGGGATTTTTCCTTAGCTGTGGATATATAAAGTCTCCAGAAAAAGCGTATGCGATGGATTTTTTTGTAGATAGTGAAGATTCTGCCACTTATTTGTATTATTTGTTTAAGCAGATGGGGAAAAAAAGGTTTTTTTCAGACGGAGAAAAAGAATAAGAGCCTTGTTTATTTGAGAAATTCAGAGGATATTTTTGGATATAATCTTTTTGATTGGCGGAATAAATTCATTTTTTTGAATTTGAGGAAGTTACAATTAATAAGGAAATTCGGAATAAAATTAATAGAAACATAAATTGGGAAATTGCAAATGAAACGAAAAAATTGTCGGCTTCTGAAAAGCAGATTAATATGATAAAAGTAATTGACCAGAAATTAGGACTTTCTGAATTGACGGATGTGTTGAGTGAAACGGCGAAATTACGGCTGGAAAAATCAGGAAATGTCATTGCAGGAACTGGCAGATTTAATGGAAATTTCCAAATCTGGAATAAAAAAAACCGATTTAGAAGGCTGGAAACAATTTACAAAGGTTTAGTGGAAAATTAATTAGAAAAAAATTAGATTGAGGAAAAAAATTAATGAAATTATTGTCGATTATATATGGATTTATCGTATTTCTACGAAATAAACTTTATGATTTGAAAATTTTTTTAAGGAAAAAAAGTTGATGGAGTGGAAATAATTTGTATCGGAAATATTGTGGCAGGCGGGACTGGAAAAAAACACCGGCTGTGCAGTATTTTTGTGCAAAAAGTATTTGAAAAAAAATAAAAAGGTTGGTATTTTGAGCCGAGGGTACAAAGGAAAGAGGGCAGCAGACCTACTGCTTGTAAGAGATGAAAAAAAGATTTATGCGACTCCAAGAGAATCAGGAGATGAAGCCTATCTACATGCCTTAAATTTTCAAATTCCTGTTGTAGTTTGTAGAAATCGTTATGAAGGTGCGATTTTTTTCTGAAGGAAAAAGTGTGGTGTTGAAACAATTATCATGGATGACGGTTTTCAGCACAGAAAATTGAGGAAAGATAAAAAAATATAATTTTGATTGATGCTACAAATCCTTTTGGAATGGATGACTATTTGCCGAAAGGGCGGTTGCGGGAGTCACTGGAGGCTTTGTGGCGGGCTGATGAGATTATTATTACGAAAAGTAATTATGTTTTGGAAGGTGAAGTTGGGAAAAATTAAGGAAAGATTGGCAAAAATATGGAAAGCCGATTTTTTTGTTGCGACTTTTTAAGGAAAGTTATTTTTTACAAATTAAATTTTTGAAAATAATGAAAAAAATTTGGTAAAATGAATAGCGAAAATAAAATTGGAAATGAAAAATTACCTTTGAAAGTTATTCAAAGTAAAAATGTGATGATTTTTTTCTTCAATTGCTAATCCAGCCGTATTTTTATCAAACAATAAAAAAATTGAATCTGAATAATATTGAAGAAATAAAATTTTCAGATCATCACGTTTATACAAATGAGGAAATTTTTGGAAATAAAGGAAAAAGGCTGAAAGTTATGATTATGTCTTGACAACAGAAAAGGATATTGTCAAAAATTGATGAAAAATATAGAAAATTTATTGATTTTGAAAATGGAATTTAAAATTATTGAGAAATAAAAAGGTGAATAAAAAAATTTTTAGTAAATTGTAAAAAAATTATGTAATGTCTTCATGTGGCAAGTCAAAGTATCTTGTCAAAAAAATAAAAAAATTGAAAAAAATATGCAGATAAACAATAGAATTTTTATAAATTTTTTTGCTGATAACTTAAAAATAGAAATAATCAGGAGGGAGGAATCTGATTTTTGGCCGAAAAATCAAAATTTAGAAAGTGAAAATGTATTTTTTTAAATATAGAGAATTTTTTTCACAATTTATTTTTAAAATATAAAAAAATTATTTTGAAAAAAACGAAAATATTATCAAATTGATGAAAATTTTTAAAATTATTAAAAAAAGAGCCGTCGTTTATATTGGAACTTGCATATATTTATTTTTGCTGAAAATAAGGAAAATGAAAATATAAAAAAATTGTAAGCGGGCAGTTCTTGGAAACATTTAAGAAAAAAAGAAAAAAAGATAGAGCGATTAAGTAAAATTGAAATGTCGAAACTGGTGGATGGATTTAGAAGGAGCATTTTTTTAATAAAGAGTCAGTTTTTTGCGGTAAAATTGGGAAATGAATTGCTGTATCGGGATAAAGGTAAATTTTTTTGAGATATTGTATAACTATTCTTTGATTTCGATGGATGTGAATAAATTTGTGAAAAACTTTTTTTGCGGAAAGAATGATAGAAAAAAATTAAAATTGAAAATAACTCGAAATTTAATGAAATTCGTGATAAAATAGATGAGATAATAAAGAATATCTTAAATTATTTTTACAAAAATCTGATTTAACATTTTTTTAAATTTTTGAAAATGTGGAAAAACTTAAATTATTTTTGTGGAAAATCACGTTGATGAACTTTATAAAAAAATTTATGTGGAAAAACTTTTGATAAAATTGTGGAAAAGTATAATGTTAAAAAAATGTGGAAAAAAATAAAAATTTGATAAAAAAATTATAATTTTTGAAAGATTTGAGTGAAAGTAAAAAAATATTGTATAAATATATTGAAAAATTTTAATTAATTAAAGAAAGGAAATAAAAGAATTATGTTAGAAATGAGATACATAAGGGAAAATGCTGATAAAATCAAGGAATATTTAAAAAATAGAAATAGTGACTTTGATTTGGATTCATTGTTAAAACTTGATGAAGATAGAAGAAACTTGCTTCAGGAAGTTGAAATGTTAAAAAAGGAAAGAAATGAATCAAGTTCGTTAATTGGAAAATATAAGCAAGAAGGAAAAGATCCCGCTGAATTGCTAGCCAGAATGCAAACTGTAAGTGCAAAAATTAAGGAATTGGATCAAAAAGTGGCTGAAATTGATGAAAAACAAGTGCAGCTTGCCTATACAATTCCAAATAAATTAAGTGATACGACACCAATTGGAAAAGATGAAGATGAAAATGTGGAAGTAAGAAAATGGGGAACTCCAAAAGAATTTGATTTTGAAATAAAATCTCACGATGAATTGGGAGTTAATCTTGGAATTTTAGATTTTGAAAGAGGAGCAAAACTTGGTGGTTCAAGATTTACAGTTTATAAAAATGCGGCTGCTAGATTAGAGAGAGCATTAATTGCTTTTATGATTGATGTTCATACTCAAGAAGAGGATTTTGAAGAAATTTTTACACCACAGCTTGTAAAAAAAGAAATGATGGTTGGAACTGGACAACTTCCTAAATTTGCTGATGATGCTTATAAAATCGAAGGGGAAGAAATGTATTTAATCCCAACAGCAGAAGTAACACTTACAAATTTACACAATGGAGAAATTTTAGACGAAGAAGAATTGCCTAAACATTATTGCGGATATACGGCTTGTTTTAGAAAAGAAGCTGGTTCAGGTGGACGTGATTTAAAAGGACTAATTCGTCAACATCAATTTAATAAAGTTGAAATGGTAAAAATTGTAAAACCTGAAACTTCTTATGATGAACTTGAATCAATGGTAAATAGTGCAGAAAAAATCTTACAGAAATTGGAGCTGCCTTATAGGGTAGTAGCGCTTTGCAGTGGAGATTTAGGATTTAGTGCGGCAAAAACTTATGATTTGGAAGTTTGGGTACCTAGCCAAAATAAATATAGAGAGATTTCATCTTGTTCAAATACGGAAGATTTTCAGGCTAGACGTGCGATGATTAAATATAGGGAAAAAGAAACTAAGAAGAGCCATTTTGTTCATACTTTAAATGGATCAGGGCTTGCTGTAGGAAGAACATTGCTTGCGATTATGGAAAATTATCAGCAGGAAGATGGAACTATAAAAATTCCAGAAGTATTAGTGCCATATATGGGCGGAATGACAGTTATAAAATAACAAAGGCTATAAATTAATATCAAGCTAATCTGATTTTTTCCTAAACTGCCAAAACCGCTCAAAAATTAAGCTTAGCAGTGTAAAATAAGTTAGAGTGAAATTATTTTTAAAATTGAACTCAAAAAAATTACGGCTGTATTACTGAAATTTGAAGTTTGCTTAATTTGAAGATTTTTTAAAAAAATATTTCTAAAAAAACTTTGGGCAATTTTGAGCGACTTTGAAAAAAATTTTTGTTATTAAATAACTGAATGGAGAAGATATGGGGAAAATTTATAAAAATTTTTTTAGTAATTATGATAATTGTTGGAGGTATAGCAGGTTTTTTTGAAATTAGTGGATATTTGTACCACAATGAAATTCTGGCACAAAATGGCAGGCTATAAAACGCAAGGACTGGATATTTCACATCATCAGGAAAAAGGTAAACTGGACTCGTGTAGATCCCAAAATACAAATTTATTATACTAAAGGCAACTGAAGGACAGAATTTTTCTTGATACGGATTTTTGTATAACTGGAATAATGCTAGATTAAATGGCTTTTGTAGTTGGAGCATATCATTTTTTTACAATGACAAGCAGCGGAACGGCACAAGCGGATTTTTTTACATAAGCAAAAGTTTCTGACTCTGATAAGACATTACCGCCGATTATTGATTTGGAAATATCTACAAAAGAAAATATAAAAAAAGGATGTAATGAAAAAAATTTAGAGGAAATGGTTGATAAACTTGAAAAAGCATTATAAAAAAAGAGTAATTTTTTTATGTGAATTACAATACTTACAATGCTTATATAAAAGGTGAATTTCCTAAAAAAATAAAATATGGATTACAGATTATAAATATTTTTCCTAGAATAAAAAGAAGATAATAGATGGGTAATCTGGCAAGTTTCAAGACGTGGAAGAATTGAAGGAATACCTGGATTTACTGATAAAAAAATGTACTTAGAAAGGGAATGACTGTAGAGAATTTGATAGAGCAAAAATAAAATAAATTAATAATTTTACAATTATTTTTTTGTTTTCTATTGATTTTTTTATAAAAAAATTTGGTAACATATAATTAAAGAAGTTAATCTAATTAATAAATATTAGGAGGCGTAATAATGAAATATCATTACAAAGATTTAGGATTAGTAAACACTAAAGAAATGTTTGCTAAAGCAAACAAAGAAGGGTATGCAGTACCTGCTTTTAACTTCAACAACATGGAACAATTACAAGGAATTATTGAAGCATGTGTTGAAGAAGGTTCACCAGTAATTCTTCAAGTATCAACAGGTGCAAGAAAATACATTGGTAAAGAAATGTTACCTTGGATTGCAAAAGCTGCAACAGCTTATGTAGAAGCAGCTGGATCAGATATTCCAGTAGCTTTGCACTTGGATCATGGTCCAAATTTTGCTGAAGCAAAAGATTGTGTTGAATATGGATTCTCATCAGTAATGTATGATGGTTCTCACCACCCTTACGATGAAAACGTAGCAGAAGCAAAACAAGTTGCTGATTTCGCTCACCAACACGATGTTACAGTTGAAGCTGAATTAGGAGTTTTAGCTGGAATCGAAGATGACGTTAAAGCAGCTGAACACATTTACACTCAACCTGAAGAAGTTGAAGATTTCGTATCTAAAACTGGTGTTGATTCATTAGCAATTGCAATCGGAACTTCTCACGGAGCTCACAAATTTAAACCAGGTGAAGATCCTAAATTAAGATTAGATATCTTAGCTGAAATTGAAAAAAGAATCCCAGGATTCCCAATTGTATTACACGGTTCTTCAGCAGTACCTCATCAATTTGTTGAAATGATCAACCAATATGGTGGAGATATTGCAGATGCAATTGGTATCCCTGATTCAGAATTAAGAAAAGCCGCTAAATCAGCAGTAGCTAAAATTAACGTAGATACTGATGGAAGATTAGCTTTCACAGCAGGAATCAGAGAAGTATTCGCTAAAAAACCAGGAGAATTTGACCCTAGAAAATATTTAGGACCTGCAAAAAGACTATATTAAAGAATACTACAAAAGATAAAATCAGAAACGTATTCGGATCAAATGGAGCTTACAAAGCTGGAGCTGCAAGATAGTAAAATATAAAACAAAAAAATTAAATTTGGAATTATCTCAAGTTTATTTTAAAAATTTGAGATATTTCCTTTGAAATGATTCAAAAGAATTTTTGTTTAAAAAGGTGAAAATCATCTTTTTTTGTGAAAAATAATTATTAATCAATGATTTGCTAAACTCTATTTAAAAAAATAGAAACTATATTTTTATATTGTTTGCTAAATTTTGTTAAAAAAATAGAATAAAATGATATTTCAGTAAATTGCCAGAAAGTAAATAAAATTAATAGATATATGAAAAAAATGTAGGAGGAAAAAAATGGATAAACAAAGTAATACGACAAAAATATTTTTTTGTTACAGGTGGAGTTGTTTCATCGCTTGGAAAAAGGGATTGTGGCTTCTTCATTGGGAAGATTGCTAAAGGAGCGGGGATATAAAGTTACAATTCAAAAATTTGATCCTTATATAAATGTGGATCCAGGAACTATGAGCCCTTATCAGCATGGAGAGGTTTTTGTTACAGAAGATGGAGCGGAAACTGACTTGGATTTGGGACATTATGAAAGATTTATCAATGAAAATCTGACAAAGTATAATAACTTGACGACTGGAAAAATTATGTCAAAAATTATTGCAAAGGAACGTCGTGGAGAGTTTTTGGGAGGAACAGTGCAAACAGTACCTCACGTGACTGATGAAATCAAGTGTAATGTTATAAAAGCGGCTGAAGAAAATAATTCTGATATTGTAATTACTGAAATTGGTGGAACTATTGGAGATATTGAAAGTGATCCGTTTATTGAAGCGATCCGTCAATTGAAAAGAGAAGTTGGAAGAGAAAATATTGCCTATATTCACGTTACATTACTGCCATATTTGAAGGCTGCAGGGGAATTAAAGACAAAACCTACGCAGCATAGCGTGAAGATGCTTCAAGGGCTTGGAATTTCACCTGATGTAATTGTAGTGAGAAGTGAGCATCCTGTTGATGAAAATATTAAGAAAAAAATCTCGCTTTTCTGTGACATTGATGAGGAAGCAGTTATTGAATCACTTGATGCGGAAAGTCTTTATGAAATACCATTAACTATGGAAAAATTAGGACTTGCCGATGTAATTTGTAAACATTTTAAAATAAAAAATGAAAAACCATTGCTAAAAGAATGGACTAGTATGGTTGAAAAATTCAAAAATCCTAAAAAACTTGTAAAAGTGGCAGTTGTCGGAAAATATGTTGAATTAAAGGATGCTTATATAAGTATTCACGAGTCAATAGAGCATGCTGGATTTAATCTTGATACAAAAGTTGAGATTGATTACTTTAAGGCTGGAGAATTTGATGTGAGAAAATTGGCAGATTATGATGGAATTCTAGTGCCAGGTGGATTTGGTGACAGAGGAATTGATGGAAAAGTTGAAGCAATTAAGTTTGCAAGGGAAAATAATATTCCATTTTTCGGAATTTGCCTTGGAATGCAAATGGCCTGTGTGGAATTTGCAAGAAATGTTCTTGGGTACAAAGGCGCAACTTCAACAGAGTTTGAAAAGGACACAGCCTATCCAATTATCAGCCTTATGGAAGAGCAAAAAGGGCTTAAGGATATGGGAGGAACAATGCGTCTAGGAGCATATCCATGTGTATTAAAAGAAGACAGCTTAACTGCAAAAGTTTATGGAAAAACTGAAATTGCAGAAAGACATAGACATAGATATGAATTTAACAATGCCTACAGAGAAGAATTTGAAAAGGCAGGAATGGACATTGTGGGATTGTCTCCAGATGGAAATTACGTAGAAGTAATTGAAATAAAAGATCATCCATATTTTATAGCTTCACAATATCATCCAGAATTTAAGAGCCGTCCAAACCGTCCTCATCCATTATTTACAGGATGGATAAAAGCGGCATTGAAAAAACGAAACGAAAGATAATAAAATTATAATGTATTAAATATTTTTTAGCAAGGGGTTAAAATCCCCTTGTTTATTTTTATAAAAAAATGGCAAATTAAAAAAACTTGCCATCTTTTTGTTAAAAAAATTTAAATTAATTAATTATTTTTCTCTGTAATAATCCCATTCATCAACTTTTGTTCCGTTATTAAATCTGCATACTCCTCTTTCATTTCCATTTTTATCTTTTTCAGTAACAGATTTTCCACCTTTATCAACACAGAATTTAGAAGCTGGATTAGGCATTCCAATTACTGCTGCTTCAGCATCTCTTGCAGTATGATTTTTGTCTGTAGTATTCCCATTCTTCCATAGCTGTACCGTCTTTTAACATGCAAACTCCATAATCACCTTTACCGCTTTTTACAATAATAGATTTTCCACCTTTGTCAACGCAGAATTGTGAAGCTGGATTCGCTCCTGTTACCTTTGCAGGTGCTGGAACTGTTGCCGCTGGCTTATTATTATCATTATTTTTCTTTTTAAAGAATCTGAAACTTGCTGACATTCCAGAAATAGACATAATAACCATCATTGCACTTACTGTTAATTTTAAATTTTTTTCATTTTTTTCTATCTCTTTTTTTATTGTTTATAATCATTATATCATATATGTTCTCATTTTTTTATAACAAAAAAAATAAAAAAATTAAATTAAAAATTTTATTTGCATATAAAATTATTCCCACTCAATTGTTCCAGGTGGCTTAGAAGAAATATCATACACAATTCTATTGATTCCATTTACTTTGTTTATAATCTTGTTTGACACTTCTTCCAAAAATTCATAAGGCAATTTTGACCAAGTGGCTGTCATAAAGTCGATTGTATTTACTGAACGAATAGCGGCTACAAATTCATAAGTTCTTTGATCTCCCATTACTCCGACAGTTTTTACAGGTAACAATGTTACAAATGCTTGATCTACTTTATCATAAAGCCCTTTTTCCATCAATTCAGTAATGAAAATGTCATCAGCTTCCTGAAGAATTTTTACTTTGTCAGGCGTTACTTCTCCAATTACACGGATTCCAAGTCCTGGACCTGGGAATGGATGTCTTTTTATAATTGTGTCAGGAAGTCCAAGTTCGTGTCCTACTTTTCTAACTTCATCCTTAAATAATTCCTTTAAAGGTTCCAATAACTCAAATTGCAAGTCTTCTGGCAATCCTCCAACATTGTGGTGAGATTTTATTGTGTGGGAAGGTCCTTTTATAGACTGAGATTCAATAACATCTGGATAAATTGTTCCCTGTGCCAAAAATTTTGCACCTTCTTGACCTTTAAGTTTTCTAATTTCTTCGTTAAATACTTCAATAAATTCATTTCCAATAATTTTTCTTTTTAGCTTCAGGTTCATCTACACCTTTTTAATTTATTTAGAAATCTGTCTTTTGCATCAACAAATACAATATTCAAGTCAAAATGTTCCTTGTAGTATTCTAATACTTTTTTACCTTCATCTTTTCTCAAAAGTCCAGTATCTACAAACATGCAAGTAAGCTGATGTCCAATTGCATTGTTAATAAGAACTGCGGCAACTGATGAATCTACACCTCCAGAAAGTGCAAGAAGCACGTGTTCATCTCCAACAGTTTCCTTTATAAATTTTGTCTTTTCAGCAATAAAACTTGAAATTTTCCAATTTTTTTCACATTTACAAATGTTAAATATAAAATTTTCTAAAATTTGAGTTCCACATTCAGAATGAACTACTTCTGGATGGAATTGCAATGCATAAATTCCATTGTTATTTGTAATTGCTGCAATTGAAGAATCTGTTTTTGCAATTACTTCAAACCCTTTTGGCAATTCTGTGATGTGGTCATTGTGGCTCATCCAGATGTTAGAAGATTTTTTAACTCCTGTAAATAATGGATTATCATTATTTCCCACTTCCAAGACAGCTTTTCCAAATTCCCTCGAATCAGCTTTTTCAACTTTTCCACCATTTAAATGCGTAATTAGCTGCATTCCGTAACAGATTCCCAGAATAGGAAGATTTAGGTTAAATACTTCAGGATTTACAGTTGGAGCATCTTTTTCATAAACTGAAGCAGGCCCTCCAGAAAATATAATCCCTTTTACCTTTTCTTTCCCGCTTTTTATTTTCTCAATATCAATTAAAGGCACAATTTCGCAATAAACTTCCATTTCCCTAATTCTTCTGGCAATTAGCTGGCTATATTGCGAACCAAAAATCGATAATAATAATTTTTTTCCTTCACTTTTCACCTCTATATATTAAATTTTTTTATAAAAATATAATTCTACATAAATATTTTATCATTATTTTTTTAAGTTTTTTTCTATATTTTTTTATATTAATTTTTTTCTTTTGATATGTAAATGCTAAATGCATTGTTTTTTTATGAAATTTTATATTAAAAAAATAGATTTATTCATCAATTCAAAAATTTATATTTATAAAATTAATAAATAAATCTATTTAATAAAAAAATCTTCCTTTTTTTATAATTCTCTGATTACTGCTTCCCCTAAATTTTTATTTTTTTGGGATCATAAAGTTCCTTTACAAACCGTCCATCAACTAGCACATCCACATATTCAAGGCATTTTTTTCCGCAATTCATCACAGCGAATCTGTTCAATCGTATAACCTGTATAAAGCCATATATTCTTTTCCTGTATTTTTCCTTCAAAAATTTCAGAACTTTTAACATATCTATTGGATTAAAGAGAGGATCGCCACCAGTTATTGTAATTCCATCAAGAAGAGTATTTTCGTTTATTTCCTTGGCAATTTTTTTCTAAAAATTTCATAAGTTAAAGTATTTCCGTGATTTGGATTCCATGAATATTCATTATGGCAGCCAGGGCAGGCATGAGAACAGCCAGCAAAATAAAGTGAATAACGAAGACCGACACCGTCAACGATTGTTTCCTTGTAAGTTGCTAAGATTTTTCAATGTAAAATCATTTTTTTGGAGTTTTTTTGAAAAATTTTTTTCTGAAAATTTTTTTCTTTTTTTCTGTCTTTAGTTTATTCACTTTAAATTACCTCGCTATTATATAATATATTTATTTTTATACCATGTTTTTACCCTGTCATGTTCTTCGGCTTGCTTAGCGCTATTCCAGCTGTCTAAATCTCCTGTCAGATAGCCTGTTATTCTTCTAATTCTAGAAATATTATGACTTCCGCAAATTGGGCATTTATCATAAATTATTGCTTCTGTTCCGCAATCTCTGCATCTGTCAACTGGATGATTTATTGAACCGTAACCAATTCCAGAATCCTTCATAACCTTTACGATTTTTAACATAACACCCATGTTTTTTCGTGCTTCTCCATCTAATTCCACATAGGTAATATGTCCACCTCTTGTCAATTTATGAAATGGAGCTTCTTTTCTAATTTTATCAAAAAGACTAATTTCTTTTTTTACATCAATGTGAAATGAATTTACATAATAATCTCTGTCTGTAACATTTTCTATTACTCCAAATTCATCCCTGTCAATACGTAAAAATCTTCCTGCCAAACTTTCTGCTGGAGTTGCCAAAATTGAATAATTCAAATGATATTTATCTCTAAATTCATCTGCAACTGCTCCCATTTTTTCAATCGTATCATAAAGCACCCTATAAGCAACTTCACTTGTTCCGTGTTCCGCATCAAACAAAGCATACATCGCATTTGCCCCTCCAACAAAACCAATTGAAAGAGAACCTGTATTTATCGCATCTCCAACTTCATCATTTCCATCCTTTTCGCCAAGTCCTTTCCATAAATTATTACTTCTCATAAATGGAAATTGTTTTGCCAAAGCTGTTCTTTGGAAATTGTAACGTTCATAAAGCTGATCTCCAACTAAATATGTTGCTTCCAGCACTCTTTTTTGAAATTCTTCTGTTAAAAAGTTTCAATTTTTTTATTATTTTTTTCTTCTTCGTTTGCAAATTTTTCCATTCTTTTTCCATTTTCTGCAATTTCTTTTTTTCCACATTTTTTTCTAGTTAAAATTGCAATTCTAGGGAAATTAATACTTGTAAATGACAAATTACCACGTCCAAGACTAGCTTTTTTCACCATTTACATTTTTCAAATACACGTGTTCGGCAACCCATTGTTGCAATTTCATATTTGTATCTTTCTGGATCATCCATTCTCCATTTTTTTCGTGTCTGTTAAATTCTGAATCTAGAAAATACAAAGTTTGGAAATAATCTTCTGCTTGAAGTTTCACAAGATAATAATAGTAAATCAAAATTTGGTGTTTCAAAAAGTGATTTTTTTATTTTTCTGAATTATCATCATAAGAAATTTTTTTGTTTTTTTACAGTTTCCAAAATTCCATCAAAGTCACTTCTAGTTAAATCATAGTCATTTTCAGAATAATTAAGTCCCTTCCTTTACTTTTAAAAAAATTTGTATTGGAAAAAAATAGGAGTTTCATTTTTACCAAGCCCACTTGATGTCGCCTTTAATAATTCACGGATGACCATTCTGCCTTCTTCTGAAGTATCAGTTCCATAATTTATTGAAGAAAACACAACTTGATTTCCGCCACGAGAGTGCATTGTGTTCAAATTGTGCAAAAATCCTTCCATTGCCTGATAAGTTTCGTTTTTGAGTATCATCATAAGCCTCAACTAGCAATTTAATTAAATCATCTCTACTTATTTTTAAAGTATTCTTCCAGTAATTTTGATTTCATTTTTCATTGCATTTAATTGAAGAAACATTTTTTTTCAAGAACTCTTTAGCATTTTTTTCATATTCTTGTGTAATTTCCACTCCATTTTTTATTTCTACAAAGCTCAAAATTCTTCTTTTCAAGTGACGTCTAAACGATTTTAGCACACCTTTTGCCATATAGAAGTCAAATGCTGGTATTGCCTGTCCACCATGCTGTTCATTCTGATTTGTCTGAAAAATAATGGTGGCAAGCGTTGCATAAGTGGAAATGCTTTGCGCTTCCCGAATATATCCGTGCTTAGTATAAAAACCGTTTTCAAACATATCTGCCAAGTCATATTGCAGGCAAGTTGTAGTCTTGCTGGAATAAAAATCCAAATCGTGAATATGAATAAGCCCCTTTTCGTGCGCTTCCTTGAATCTTGGTGAAACTAAATTTTCCAAGGCGTAAATTTTTGACACTTCACTTGCAAACTTCATCATTTGCCCTGCTGGCGTCATTGAAGACATATTTGCGTTTTCATTGCACGTATCATTGCTTTCAACATTCACTATTCCTGCTATTATATTTCTCAAATTTTCTGTTAATTGTGGTTGCATTTTTATTCCTCCCTTATTTTTACTTTCATACTTTTCTATTTCACTGCAAACCATCAATTTTTCCCCTATCCTTTTTAAATATATCTAATTAATTTAGACTTTTTTTAGTCTAAAAACACTATATATTGTTTTCATAACATAATGATAACACAATATTTTGTGTTTTTTTCAAGTTTCATAAAAAAATATATAATTCCATAATTCCCCATTTTTTTCCGAATTTTTTTGATTTTTTTATACCATTAATTACGATAAAAAAATTTATTTATCTTATTTTTAATCATATATATCATAAATTTTTGAATTTATTAAATAGTGCAAGAACACTCGCAACTTTAGTCGTGAGATGAATTGCACGAAAATTTTTAGTAAGCATACAGGGAAACTTGTATGTAGACACGGAGCAAAAACCGTGCAACAAAGAAACTGAATTGCTGGGAACTCTTAAAGCTAGTATAACCACAAAAATAATACCTTCGTTCAAATATGGTATAAGTGTGAAGGTAGCGAAAGCAGAAAAAAATATACTAGATGGTGCAAGGTTAAATCCTAAACATTGTAAACTATATGGAATAGAATTCAAACTACAAGAGGTTCAGATATTTATCGAAATTATTTGATAATCGTAAATAATATTGTATACTTATAATAGAAATTTGGAATTCTTATATTTTTTTACAAATGACGAAAAAAATATGAAAGTGAAGAGGAGAGATGAAAAATGAAAAAGTTTGTATTAATTTTTAACTTCTTTATTTGCAATTATATCTTGTGGAGGAGGGGGTGGTTCAAGCGGAGGTTCTAATACAAATAATCCTACTCCTACAAATCCATCAAAACCACCACATAATATTAACATAATAGATGACAATTATAAAACTTATAATAATGAAATTGTAGGTGCTAAAAATTCTTCCATTTATAATAAACCTTATGTAAGAAAAATTATCAAATATAGATGGAGGAGAAAATCATAAGTTTGGATCTGACAGGGAATATTGAATGGCATGGGAATTTCCTCTATGATAGACATAATCCGCAAAACAACTCGGAAACTTCCTATACTGGCTATAAAATAAAAAGTTGGAATTATAGATAGCGGGTTTAACGGAAATTATTATAGCAATTTACGTAATGAAGTAAAAAAAATATAATACGAATTGACAATCAAAGAGATTCCAAAAATGAAATTCATGCGTATATAGTAACAAGCCTTATTGCAGGAAAAAGTGGTATTGCAAAGGATGCAAATATATATGTAATTGATGGATCCGATCGTTATGCAACTAGAGCGGTTAGGGATAGCGTTGATTTGTATGAAGCACTTTATTCAAAAGGAGTAAGAATATTTAACCAATCATTTGGAGCGACAGAAGCAACATATTCTAATAACCCTCATAATTTTTATGAATCTCGGATTGAAAAAGGTGTGAAAAATTTTTATAGAATGGCAGTAGATAACGGGGCATTATTTATATTTTCTGCTGGAAATAATGAATATAAAACTTCTGGAATACTTGCCACATTGCCATACTGGATACCTGATCTAGAAAAAGGATGGATTAACGTAAATGGCCTTACTTCTAAAAATAGTAATCGAGAAGGTGATTTTAGCTGGGATAATTTAAAGCCTTTAGCGGGTGCAGGTGCAGCTAAAAATTGGACTATAACTACGACTGCAGATTATTTTATAGAAGTTGATGGACAGAAAAAAGTATATTCTGGAACTTCTTATTCAGCACCTTGCGTAACTGCAACAGCAGCCTTAATCAATGAAAAATATCCATTTATGACAGGGGATTTGTTAAGGCAGACGATTCTTTCAACTGCTACTGATATTGGAGATGAAGGAGTAGACGATGTTTATGGATGGGGACTTTTGAATATTGATAAGGCTTTGAAGGGGCCAGCGTTATTTGACAAAAGACTTGCACTTGGAGACAATGTTTATATTACTCTTGATGGAAGTAATAAAGTTTATCAATTTGACAATGATATTTCAGGGGATGCCGGACTTGTTCTTCGTGGTTCAGGAACTCTTATATTAAATGGAACTTCCACTTATATGGGTGAAACTAACGTTGGAGATAATGCTTATTTAAAAGTAAAAAAAATAATTTCTCCAAATACACTTTCTATTGGGAAAACAGCTATGGTGGAAGTAATTGATTCCAATATAAATGATATCCAAAAATAACGGAACTTTTATAAATAATGGAAATTCTGTGGCAAAAACACTTGCAATGTCAACTGATTCTCAAATGTATTCTGACATTAATGCCAACTTGAAAGTTGAAAATGCTGAAGTGAACGGAACAGTAATAATTACAAATAATAACGGAGAATATTTGACAAAAAATGGCAAAAATTTTGATATAATTACTGGGAATGTTACTGGAAATGCACAAATTAAGAGCGAGAATGGACTAATGACTGTTAATAAATCCAAAACTAGAAACTTATCAGCAAATGCTTCGAGAACTGATACAGTTAAATACGCTAAAACTTTAAATGCTGATACAGAGCAACTAAATACAGCAAGACAAATTGAAACAGCCTTAGAAAACATAGATATAGATTATGAGGCTGGAAAAACTGAAGCAGGAAAATTTGGAGCAAAATTGCAGGCTTTAAATACAGCCACACTTGACAGTATGTCTGGTCAAATTTATGCTTCTGCACAAGCCTTAACTTTTGAACAAAGTGAAACAATAAATAGAAATTTGTCGAATAGAATGACAATGTTAAGTGAAAGTTTGAAAAATGACAAAACTTTTGGATTTTGGACTGCTGGAATTTATTCAAAAGGAAAAATCGAAAAAGATGGTTTTGCAAAGGGTAAAACAGTTATAAAAGGTGGACAAGCTGGCTTTGATATGAAAATAAAACAAGATATAATTTTAGGTATGGCTGTTGATTATAGCAAAGGAGAGGTTAAATTTAATAGATATAATGGAAAAATCTAAAGCTAATATGACTGGATTATCTATTTACGGTAGGCAAAATTTTGGAAATGGATATTTAGCAGGACGTGTAGGTATAGGATTTACAGATAGTAAAGTTGAACGTGATATTATTGTGAATAATCATTATATTGAACATTCAAAAAGTAAATCATAATGATAAAAATATTTGCAGGTTATCTTGAAACAGGATATGATATAAAAAAATAAATCTGGTGATTTTGTAGTTACTCCGTATGTTACTTTAGGCATGGATCGTATGACACGTGGAAAATTTTTTTGAAGAAAAATACAAATTTTTGGAATGAATGCCAACAAAAAAACTTATAACATGCCATATACATCAGTAGGATTAAAAACAATTAAAACTTTTTGGAAATACAAATATAACAGGATATCTAGGATATACTCACGGGTTAAATAAAAAAACTTAGATTTTGACGCTTCATATAATTTCGCACCAAATGCTAAATTTGAAGTAAAAAGGAATAAATTATTCAAGAAATAAAATAACAGCAGGAATAGGAGTAAACACAAAAAAATTAAGGAAAAATATAAATTGGTATACAAATTATGACTATAAACATTCGACTAATAACTTAAAAAGATAATAATAATATAGTTACAACAGGAATTAGAGTTGAATTTTAATAAATTTAACAAAAAAGACTCCCTCTTGTAGAAGAGGGAGCAGTCCAAGCACGTCTATTACTAGATTAAATATCTTTTTCCTTTTTCAGAAACTCTGAAAACATCATTATCCACATAAATATATTTTTCCTTTTTTGCCTTTTCAATAACTTTATCTAAAAAACTTTTATTCCAACGAAGATGACTATCAATTGTTTCAATTCCGCATTCATCTTTTTCCTGCTTAGTATTTGCATGGTTTGATAAATGGATTAGCAAAATTCTGACAGAAAATGCCATTTTTTGAGATTTTTTTCGATTTATTGTAAAAATAAGCCCTTTTTTCGGAGAAAATATCAATGTCAAAAGGAAAATTATACCAATTGCAACTGCAATACTTCCTGCGATTGAAATGTCGAAAAGCCTTGCAAAGTGAAATCCAGCTACACTTGCTACAGCTCCCAGAACAATGCTTAATCCAATCATTACTTTTAACTTATCTGTCAATAAATATGCTGTAATTGGAGGCCCAATCATAAAGGCAACCACCAGTATTGAACCAACTGCCTCAAACGATGCCACTGCCGTCATTGATACAAGCGACATTAGCATATAGTGAATTAATACCGGCTTCATTCCAAGCGTTATTGCAAGAGCCTTGTCAAATACTGATATTTTTAACTCCTTGAAAAAAACAGTAACAAAAGATACATTTATTAAAAAAATATTACAAAAAGTTGTAACTAGCCCTTTTGCAATACTGAAGCCAAATATCTGTACCCGATTAAACGGTGCAAATGCTAGTTCTCCCAACAATACTGAATCAACGTCCAAATGTACATTTCCAGCATACATTGAAATTAAAATTACAGCAATACTGAATAACAGCGGGAAAACCACTCCAATTGCAGAATCTTCCTTGACAAGCCTTGTTGAATTAAGAAGTTCCACAAGGTAAACGGTTAAAACTCCAACTATTCCCGCACCAACGATTAGCAAGGGAGAATTTAAGTCATGAACTGCAAAAAATGCAACTACAATTCCAAGTAAGATAGTGTGCGTAATCGCATCCGAAACCATTGCCATACTTTTTAAAACCAGAAATGTTCCTAAAATCGAGCAGGCACTTGCCACCATTATCGCAATTAATTGTATTTCCAATGAAAAATTCATAATTTATTTCCCCCTTTCCAAATTATTCATTTTTAAACTATTTAATTCAGATTTTTTTATTTTTCAAGTTTTTTTCTTAAATTCTTTTTTTCTTTTTCTGATTTCTTATAACTTTAAATACAATCCCTCTTTTGTTTGAGAATAAAATACTAATAACTACGATTATACTTATAATTATAACGATAACAGGCCCGGTAGGCAAATTACTTTCACTTATACTAATCAAAGTCCCAAGCAAACCTGATATTCCTCCAAAAAATGCTGACAAAATTACCATGATTGAAAGTTTGTCTGTCCATTGCCGTGCAGAGAACTGCTGGAGAAATAAGCATTGCACTTATTAAAATTACTCCTGCCGCCTGAATACCGATTATTACAGTAGTTACAATCAATACGGAAATCAATATTTCAATTTTTTTACTTGGAAATCCTAATGTCTTGGCAAAATCAGAGTCAAATGAAACAATTTTAAATTCCTTCCAGAAAAGAATAATTATAATTAGAAGAAAAAAATTCCAGTAATCAGGATAATATTTACATCTCTTTTTAATAAATGTTGACGCCTGTCCAAAAATAAATTTATTTAATCCCGATTTATTCGCACCCGGCAATTTATTCAAGTAAGAAAGTAAAAACTAATCCCAATCCAAAAAAATACAGATAAAATCAATGCCAAAGCACTATCAAATTTTTATTTTTTTGTATAATTTTTGAATTAATTGAATCAAACCAATACATACAATTCCAGTTATTACAAGCACTAAAGCAACAAAACTTCTGTATTTTTTTACATTTGTAAATAAAAAAAGCCAAGCAAACTCCAGGAAGTGAAGCATGAGAAACCGCATCTCCCAATAAACTTTGCTTCCGTAAAACAGCAAAACATCCAAGTATTCCAGAAACCATTCCAAGTAATAAACAGCCAAGTGCAACTGTCCTAAAAAGTATGATCTGAAACAAGAAGATTTAATATATGCATTTTAATCCTCCTTTTCAATTTCAAGATGATTTTTTTATTATCTTGAGTTAATTTTTACTTTTATATGTTTTTTTCAATATTTTTCAGGAGTAAAAAAATTTCTCTACAGGACCAGAAGCTATAACAGAAACATTTATAAATGTTACGTAGTCAAAAATAATCCTTTTACTGTTTGTAAATCATGATGAACAACGATTACAGTTTTTTTCTCATCCCGTAATTTTTTTAGAATATTCACAATAGATTTTTCAGTTTTGCTGTCAACGCCTTGAAAAGGCTCATCCATAAAGTATATCTCTGCATCCTGCACTAAGGCTCTTGCCAAAAATACTCTTTGTTGCTGCCCACCAGATAGCTGGCTTATCTGTCTATCTGAAAATTCATCCATTTCCACTTTGTGAATAGCTTCCTTCGTTTTTTCCTTATCAATTTTTCTAACTTTCTTTAACCATCCAACTTTCCCGTAACGCCCCATTTCCACAACATCAAACACAGTAGTCGGAAAATCCCAGTCAACACTTCCTCTCTGAGGCACATACGCTATTTTATCACGTACTTTGCTATATTTTTCATCATAAAACCTAACTTCTCCAGTAATAGGCTTTATCAAATCAAGCATAGCCTTAATCAAAGTCGATTTCCCCGCACCATTCGGTCCAACAATAGCCATAAGAATACCTTTTTTGATACCCAGCTCAACATCCCATAAAACAGGTTTATCCTCATATGCTATTGTTAAATCTTCAACTTTTATAATAACATCATCAGAAACATTTTGATTCATTTTACTTCTCTCCTAAATTTAAAAAAATTATAACATAGCAAAAACAACTTTTAAGGAATTTTTTTATGTTTTACATAATAAAAGGGGAGTGATAATTAAAGTTATTCTGCTATGTTTTTGAATTATTTTTATATAATTAATAAAAAAATAATTACCGATTTTTATTTTTAATGCATTTACAATTGTATCTGCATTTGCTTTAACTGTTTTAATATAAGTTTCAGTGTTATGTGCTTCATCCCCAATGAGTCTGAGTACAATTCTCCACCTATTTTTAACTTCTTTTCCTCTAGCCTTTACAGCTTCCTGTAATGCTTCTATACTTTTTCGGAACAGAAGATTCTACAAATATTGCTTTTTATATTTCTTTCAACTATGAAATTAGCCAGATCACTTATATTTTTTTGTACCAGTTTCAGAATCTGTAGAAACACCTTGTATAGCTTTTTACTTCCAATCCAAATTGTTCTCCAAAGTAGTTGAATGCATCGTGAGCTGTTACAAGAACTCTACTTTTTTCAGGAATTTCATTAATTCTTGTTTTTTTACATAAGTTGTAAGTTCATTTAGCTCAGCTTTATATTTTTTTCAGGTTTTTCTTTGTAATAATCACTATTTTTTTAGGATCATATTTACTTAATTCAGCTTCTACTGCCTCAGCTTCCTTTTTCCCATAATTCTGTATTGAACCACACATGCGGATCAGGAGTATTTTGGTCAACTAGATGAATTTTACTTTTATCCAGTTTCTCTCCAACATTTAATATATTTTTGTTTTGAGAAGTTAATTTTTCAAAAATTTCTGTCATTTTACCTTCCAAATGTAGTCCACCATAGACTATAATGTCAGCATTTCCAAGTTTTTCAATATCTCCTGCACTGGCACTGTATAAATGCGGATCTACTCCTTCTCCCATAAGTCCTGTAACTTCGACTTTATCTCCACCAATTGTCTTTACAAGGTCAGTAAGCATTGTCGTTGTTGTTGTAACTTTTATTTTTTTACCTGATGTAGCTCCACCTTTTCCACAAGATATTAGTAGCATCATTGCTACACATATTGCAATTACTAAGTTTAATTTTTTTAGTACATTGTTTTTAGTCATTATCCATCTCCTCCAAATCTTTATTTTTTTTATAAACCTCAATCATATCTGCTTTGCATTAAAAGCCACTATTTTTTTCATTATTTTGTTCACTTTTCAAATATATTGGTCCATTAAACGGATCTTTTTCTTTCTACGATATTTTTTTCCTTTAAATTTATATCTAAATCCCGTAGATAATCATATAATTCGATATTATCCTCCACACTCAATATAACAATTTCATCATCTTCCTCAGTTTCAGACAATTTTATAATATTTTCCTCATCCAAGTTTTCCAAATTATAGAAAATCGGGCTTCCGTGCGGACATTCCTTAGGATAAAAACAGGAATTTTTCCAGCTTTTGAAGAAGTTTATTGCTAGTTACATGTTCCAAAATTTCTGCTTCTTTATGCACTTCTTTCTTTTCATATCCCAGCTTTTCAAACAAAAAAACTTCCCAAACCCTATGTTTACGTATAATGTCAAGTGCAAAGCTGTTCCCTTTTTTTCAGTAAGTTTTACTGTTTTTTTGTCGATAGTTAAATAATCATCGTTTGCCAACTTTTTTATCATTTCACTAACTGAAGCTGGAGAAATATTTAAATATTCTGCAAGTTTTTTATTGGAATATTCCTTCTTTTTTTTCAAAGTATATATTCCCTTTAAATAGTCTTCTATACTTTTGCTCATTTTACCTCCTTTCAGTTTTTAGCTAAACCTAATTTTTAAAATTAGGTAAACCTAATAACAATATTATATTAACATTATATACTTTGATTGTCAAGATATTTTTTTGAAATAGAAATATTTTTTTATTATGAGATTATTGTATAAAAAAATTAAGATAAATAAAAAAAGGACTTTATATTAAATCCAGTTTGAAAAGAAAAGTTTTTGCTTAAACGAAACTGCTAAAGATTATAAGTTAAGTAAAGTAATCATAATTTTTGAGTTCAATTTTAAAAAAAATCGCCATTTAAATTAAAAAAATTATAAATATAACCTATAATAAAAAAACTCCCGCTCAAAAAAATCTTTTTAAAAAGCGGGAATTTGTTACAATAATTAATTTATTATTTTTATGGTTTCAAAATATCCATTGAAAATTTATAAGAATAGTCTTCATTTTTTAAAAATCTTACTGTGCCAATAATATGTGAAATAATCCAGTAGGCCCCAAGTCCAGCAACAATTGCCATTAGAACATAAATAATGACATCTGGAACTCTTGCATAAGCAAGTGGCTGTATGGCAGAAACAATCACAAATTGAGTGAGAATCACAGTAAAATTCATATTAAGGATCTTATAGACAATTTGCTTTTACTTTTTTCTGGTAGTTTCTTTTTTGACAGATGTATGATAAACATTGCAATAAAAGGAAATATCCAGCTAAGCAGACAAAATAATCTTTAAACTTTTTGATGTTTCATTTTTCTGAATGAATATCTTGAAGATCAATATTTCATTTACTTTTTTTCTTTTTTTAGATGTCTCATAAATTAATTCTTCCTATTAAATATTTACTTATTTGTCATTTTTTTGGAATGAATTTCCATAATGTTGGAAGTAAAAGTGTTGTTGTAGTTGATTTTAATGCATCTCCAGGAAGGAAAGGCAATACACCAATCATAAACGCATTTTTTCCAGGTACAAATAATGACAATACTAATGAACCTAATGTTAAAATAATGGCACTTGAAAGCATTAGTGAAAGAATAGTTTTAACATAAGACTTTGTAACGCCTCTATCTGCTAAATATCCTAAAATTATTGTAGCAACAATATATCCTAAAATATATCCGCCAGTTGGCGAGAATAATGAACCAGCTTTACCTCCAGCAAAAATTGGAGCGCCTAAGCTACCTGCCGCAACATAGGAAAGTATAGTTGCAGTTCCCAATTTTCTTCCGTATAATAGTGCCATTAGTGTTACTCCGAATGTTCCAAGTGAAATTGGTACAGGAGTGTAAGGAAGCGGAATTAAAACTTGAGACATTATTGATAAAAATGCCACTCCACCTAGCACTAAAAGAATGTTTTTAAAAGTTTCCTTTTCTTTTGCTTCAATTTTTACAATGTTGCTAATTAATGTATTTTTGTTTCATAAAAACCTCCAGTTTTATTATTTTTATAGTATTATAACACTTGTTATTTAAAAAGTCAATAAATCTAAAAATTTAGATTAAAAAAATTAAATCTGACTCCTGTTGTAAACACATTGTTGTTTCCTTTGCCTTTTCCGCCATCAACAGAACCATCATAATTTACATACCATCCAAAGTCTTTATTTACTTCCGTTAACGCTCCAACTCCAGCCCAAGTCTTGTTCTTAGCAAGTCCAATACCTTTTACCTTGAATGTTGCTCCTGGAAGTCCAGTATATCTTGCATCAAAACTTAAATCCTGCTTATTAAAGGCTCTTTGATGTGTTACGTAACCTTGAATGTGGTCTTGCTTCCACCTTTCCAGTTTACAGCTTTTTCCAGCTCTAAGCCCAACTAATGCGACTGTCTGATTATAATTCTTCTTATCAGCAGTCAATCCAAATTGGCTTTTTTTCTTCAGAGAATGACCCTCTTACGACTGTATCGTGAGTTAATCCCACAAACGGTGTCACGACAAAGTCTCCGTTAGCATTTTTAACATCGTATCCTGTTTCTAAATATCCAGAATAAACCTTGTCATTATGATTAATTTTAGCTCTAGTATAGTCGTTGCTGCTTAAAAATAATGTCTCTTTCAACATCACTGTCAACAAATCCGACTCCCCAGACGTCCTTGCAGATAAACAGGAACATCTTTATTTCCTAATCTTCCATACAATGAAATTCCAAAGTTGTTAGCATCAGATTTTTCCGCCATATCTGTCAAATTTAACATCAGCTTTTTGAATAGGATAAAGCAGTACCTAAAATCAAGTTTTTCTCCAAATTGCTTATCAATTCCGACTTGTCCACCGTATACTTTAGTATCTCCCTTTCCATATCCATCTTGTTTTTAATTTACCGTTAGCGCCTAATCCAGTAATCCACAATCCAAATTTGTCTCCAACATTGTCAAGAGTTCCAAGCATAACTAATCTGTTAGACAAATCCTTATTTACAGTTTGCGAATGCTGGAATGTCAATGCTTGTGCTGAAGCATAAATTTGTCCAGACAAACTGTCCAAAACAGCTGCTCTGTTTGAAGAAGTAAGAGCTTGCAATTTAGCGGCTTTTCTTTCAAACTGTGTAACATTTCCAGATGTTCCATTTTCAATGTCTTGATCTAATTTTTGAAAAGCGGTTTCTAGATTTTGTGCAGTATTTTTTTGCATTTCATCAGATTCTGATATCTTTTCTACATAATCCAGTACATTTTTTCTACTTACTTTTGCAGAAACAGAATTTTCAGTCTGATCAATCTTAGTATTTAACATTTCATCAGTATTTACATCAGTAACATTTCCTTGGATTTTTATCGTCAGATGTAATTACATTTTTGTACAATTCCATTAGATGTTATATATTTTTCTTTCACCATTTTGTTCAGGTTTTATTAACAAGTTTAGAATTATTTAAGTTGACTTTTCCTTTTTACATGTATATTAGAATTTAAGTCTGTTACAATTCTAGAATTTTCCAATGATTCATAGTTTCCAGCAACTTCTGTGGAACCGAAGTTTTTCCATTATTCCATCATTTTTAATGTTATTTTTTATTATAGCGCTATTTGTAGAAAGAATAGCCTGTCTTCTTACGTTGATTGAAGAAGCATAAACACCGTTTACTTGCAATCTACCATTATTTACAGTTGTATCTCCTGTAAATGTAGAGTTTCCAGATAAAATCAAGTCTCCAGCTCCATCTTTAATTACACCTGCATTTCCTGAAATATCATTTGAGAAAGTATAACTTCCGTTCGGAATATTAATGCTTACATTATCTGAAAGCGCAAGTTCCTTACTAAATAAGGCAGGCCCTTTTAATGCCTTGTCGATATTTAAAAGTCCCCATCCATAAACATCATCAACACCAGGAGTTCCTATATCTGTTGCAGTTGATAAAATTGTCTGTCTAATTAAATCAGCATCCATCCAAGGATACTTTTTGCTTAATTAAAAGTCGCTGTTCCAGTTACAATTGGCGCCGCAAAGGAAGAACCTCCACCAATATAATTTTTGTCCTTTTATTGTAAATATCTGGTCTCCAACAGCAGTTACAGTCCAGTTTTTAGCAACTCCTGCAGGTGATAGAGGAGTTAAATTGCTCCAGCTTGTATCTCCCAGTTTAGATTCATCTTTTGAAGTCAATGCAACTACATTTATCCATCCTTTTTGAAGTCCGCTTTCAAAATGTGGCAATCCTCCTTCAAGTGTAGGCTGCTTATCAGAAGAATCATTTCCAGCAGACCATACAAATAATGAGCCGTTATTTACTTCAGTTTTGTAAAAATCAACTATAGAAGTTCCGATTGCATATTTATAATAATGTTTAGAAGCCGAATCAGCATTAAAATCAGTTACTTGCTCATCAATTCCAAATGACTGGTTATAAATAGTAATTCCTTGATTTCTTAGTACTTGATACATTTCCAAGGCTATTTTAGGATAAACGCCTTTGTCACCTTGTTTAGCAGCATCAATAGCATAAACAGTTGCATTTTTTGCGATTCCCTCAGAAGATCCTGCTGTAAGATCGGCAACAACAATTCCATGATTATCATTCGCAGTAGCTTCTGATGTAAATCCTGGGACTGTAAGTTTTGTTAAACGGCTTCCAAATTTTTCTGTAAGATCAGAATTAAATGATGAGTTTTCAAATCCAACATCAATGATTCCAATTTTTACATCATTGCCTGTAAGTGTTGTATTTGAATTGTTATGCGGATTGTTTTTGTCATAGGAAACAGTGGAAGAATTCCATCCTATTTCGGAAGTTGCTGTTGTTACAGTAGGCTTTGTTGTTACTGGCGCTGGATTAACAGGTGTTGGAGTTGCAGACTGAAGTTCCGCCTGAATTTCCGGCTCGCCACCTCCTCCGCCACCTCCGCCACAGCTTACTAGCAATGCTCGCTAATCCGAGGATAATTGAACTTTTAGCAAAGTTATGCTTTTTAATATCTTCTTTTTAATTGTTTTTAAGTTAGAGGTCATAGTAATCGCTCTCCTTTCGCTGTTTTTTTAATATTGATCTGATTTTTAAAATAAAGAATTGGATTTTTAGTTATATATTCAATATTTATAATGAACTCTCTACAATATTTTACCATATTTTTTTGAAAAAAACACTACGTAACTTTGGGAATTATTTAAAAAAATCTCTCCAGCTTCCTTATACCATAAAACCAAGTCTAGTTCATCCATTTTTATTTTTTTGAAAAAAATCTGAATATTCTCTCATTTTTTTCTTCTATTTCATAATATTTTTTTCAGTTATCGACTTGGGAATTTCCTCAATTACATTAAGGGCCTTTAGATTTCTTAGAATATGCCTATCCAAAATTGCAATATTTTCTCCAAATCCAAGATTTCGCAGTACGTGATTTGCCTCCTTTAATCCCATTCCCTTAACATTTTTCAAAATCCATTTTCTTTTTTCAAAAGTATCTACAATTTCGGACAAAATCTTCTTTGGCTGTAATTCTCCGTTCCTTGTCATTAATTCTCGCAATTCCACCAAATATATGGACTTATTATTTTTAAATCTGACAATATTCAAAAATTCAACCATTTCTTCTGCCTTTCCATTATACAGTAGCCCGTTTTCCACTAAATTTGTAATAGCTAGCCAAGCATTCTTAGCCTTCGACTGAGGTGTCAAAATACAAAACGCCATTTCTGCAAAAACTTCCTTCTCTGTACCTTTCCAAGCCTTTTTTTATAACCTTTTATAGCCTTTTTCAATCTCTGTTTTTTTATTTTTTTATAAATCTCAAGAATTTCATCATGCTTTTTCCCAGTCAATTCTTTTCGTTAATTTTTATTTTTTTATCATTCTTTTTTTAATTTTTTTCAGACATAGTTAAAATTCCTTCTTTTATTCTTCTTTGATAATTTTTAATATCGGATCTGTTCAATAACTTAATTTTTTTATTTTTACAAGGTGCTTCTTTATTAAATTCTAAAAATACATACAGTTTCCAAACAAGCCTATTACTTTCCATTTAAATAATGAATATTAATTTGGCAGGATGTTTAATTAAGTAAAATATTTTTCTAATTTTATCATAAAAATCCTATAAATATAGAAAATTTGTATAAACAGCCTTGATTATTTTAGAAAAAATTTCCCAATCTCATCAATAGTTTCCTCCGATTCTTTAAGAGGTGCTAAAATCCAGTCATGACACAAATTTTCCCCAATTTTTATTTCTACGCTTGTTCCAACTGCAATTTCCAGCATATCACTTAATTTTAAGCAATCTGGATACAAAATTTCATTTGTTCCAAAAATGAGAAATATTTCCCCAAGATTATCCATATTTCCATAAATTGGCGAAATCAGCGGATCTTTCACATCCAGTTCCCCGGCAAACTGCTTTCCAGTTATAATCAGCCCATTTAAAGGCAAAAGCGGATCTTTTTCTGCAAACTCTTCTATTTCCTCATTTGTCATTGAAACATCAGCCCAAGGCGACATTAATACCGTTTTTTTTGGAAAAGGCAGCTGTTTTTCTTCCTTTAGCCTTTGCAAAAATGCAAGTGCCAGTCCCCCGCCAGAAGAATCTCCAAATAAATAAAACTTATCATTTTTATATTTTTTTGTTACTTTTCTATAAGCCTCCATTACAACTTTATGTGCCTTTTCCACAGTATTTTCAGGAGCAAGCGGATAATCAATAAATGTAACTTTCAAATGATACTTTTTTTCACTAATTTTTTTCAATAATATTTTTTTATGCCCTCGGACAGCACGCATGACATAAGCCCCGCCATGCAAAAAAATAACATGTCTGTTACAACTTTCTTGACTAGAAACTGTTAAAAATTTGATATTCATCAATAAACTGCTCATCAGTGGTAAGTGACTTGTCAAAAATTGTTTTTTTATTCAAAAAAATCTGTATCTCTTCTCGGATTTAAAAAAATCCTTTTCCTTATATTTTTTTCATATTTACCAATTTTTGCAATTGGCACTGCAATATCTGATAATAAACTCATTTTTATTTTTATTTTAAAAAAATAATCAAACTCCTTTCTTTTTACTGCTTTTTTACAAAGGTTTTTCATTCCTTTGATTATCATAAACTGTTATCATTTAATTTTTTTAGAAACATGCAATTTAAAAATTTCTAATTATTTTATAGAATAATACAAGTAAAATTTTCTAAATGGCAGATTTTATAAAAAAATTTTTTTAATAGACAAAAGTTTTTGATTTAACAAGGAATTAAGCTATATTATCAAATAGATCTGTTCAATAACTTAATTTTTTTCAGAATATTTATTTTATTAAATTCCAAATTGCGCATGATTTCAAAACAAGTCTAATAAATAAAAATGATATTATTTTTTTATTCTATAAATTTTTATTTTATCTTCAATTTCTGCATAACGTTCTTTCCCGATAATCTTTTTCCAATTCTACATTTGACCTTATATTATTTTTTTCTCAATTTCAGGAAGTAATTTTTTTATTTCCTTATTTGTAAATCCTATTTTTTAATTCCTTTTCATTTAATTTATTAATATTATATTTCGTTATTTCACGTCCATAATTCTGTTTAGAATTTTTGTATCTTTTCATCATCTACAAACAAAAATTTCTGAGCAATTTCCAGCCCTGACTTTCCAAATCCAGAAATATTCTTTACTTCATTAACATCTTTAATAACCCCAACTTCATCCGATATTTCACAAATTTTTTTCAGCCTTGTTCTTATTAATCCCCAGCTTTTAGCAAATCTTTATACTCAATACTGTTAATATCAAATTTCACATTGCTTTTTTTGTCAAATCAGTATCTTTCTTAGCCTTATCCTTTTTATAATTTTTCCCTATTAATTTCAATTTCAGGAGTATTTTTTTATCCTCAATTAAAAGTCTTAAAAAAATTCCCCGCAATTAACAGCATTACAAAAAAATAATGACATATTTTACTTTCATAATAATCCCCCTTTTTGATTATATTATTTAATGATTTTTTTCAAAATCTGCCACTTAAATAATGAAACTTGTATTTTATGATAAATTATATCACATTGATTTACTATTTGATAGATGAAAATAAAAAAATTTGTTTTATTATTCTCAAATTATTAAACCGTTTGATTAAGTCACTTTTTATAAATTTTTTTATTAATAAGTTCCTTTAAGGCGAAAACTAAAAAAATAAATCAAGTTTCTCATTTGTTTTTAAATAATATGTGGTATCATAAAATTAAGGGAATTAAAATCAAAAATATGATAAGAGGTGATTATCTATGGGAAAAATTTATGGAAAAAAACTAAAAAAAGTTATTTGAATATTTCAAGGGAGGATTTGAAAGGTTTCGAGTAACGATTATTTTTTTGCTTTAATAAGTTTTATTCTGGTAGTTTTTGATTACAGAAATTGAAGATTTAGATGTTAAACGATTTTCTGTTGCTATTTTTGGAAGAAGTAAGGAACTGCTGTATACTTGGGATTTTTATGACTGCGATGTTTGAAGTTGTCAGGGAAGAGTATTTTTGGGGAGAAGAAAAAAATGGTCTTTTTAGAAGCATTTATACAGTTTTGACTGTTATCATTATTGCAATATTTTTATTTTGTTTGTTTTATTGTGTATAATTATAAAATTGGATTTTTGGATGCTGTTTCCAATTTCAATATTACTCTTTTTATTGATTCCAATTTTTAAAAAAAGGAAATAAAGAAAAAAATATCTGCAATCTGTGTTTGTGAATTTTTGTTGTATCGTGTATTTTTTTGCAACAGTGCTTTTGGATTGGAATTGTGATAATTTTTGACTACAGTTGCTGCATTATTTGGATTTGATATGTTTTGGATGGTTTATTTTAAGATTTTATTTGTATTCGTGGGTATTTGTATTTGATGTTTTTGGGGATTTCCTTATTTTTTTGTCATTGCTAAAAAAAGCCAGACGATAATTTGGAAAGTTATGATTTTCCTTATATTTTAAAAAAATGCTTGTAAAAATTTGTAATTGTTCCGCTAATTACTATTTATACAGGAATTTTGTATATTTATTTTATAAATGTAATTATATCTATGAAATTGCCAAAAGGCTTAATTTCTCACCTTGTGCTTTTGGTATACGGCATTTAGCCTGTTTATCATTATTCTAATAACTCCACTTATTAAAAGTGATAAATTTCTAGGTAATTTTTAAAAAAATATTTTTCCGTATTTTTTTCAATACCTTTGATATTTGCTTCATTACTTGCAATTTTTTTCAAAGAATTTATCAATATGGAATTACAGAAAACCGATATTATGTCTTTGCTTTTTAATATTCTGGCTATTTTTCTGCATGATTTCATTCATAAGAAACTCAAAAGTTGCAAAGATTCTAATAAGCCTGATTTTATGCCTTGTAATTGCTGTTTATACTCCATTTAACGCTGAAAGAGTGAGTGTTTACAGTCAAAGCCAGAGATTAAAAAGAATGCTTGTAAAATATGGGGCTTTAAAAAATGGGAAAATTTCCAAAATTACCCAAAATTTGACTAATAGACAAGGAAATCAGATTTATACAGTAATTGACTATATTTATTCTAGGGGAAAAGCAGCGGTTAAAAGTCTTGGGTTGAAAAATTCCAGCGGAAAAGTTTATGAAATTTCAGATGATTTGGAAAGAGATTTGGGAATTAAGGATTCTTGGAGAAATTATTATGGTGAAGAAGATGGTGAAGATGGTGAAAGTTACGATAATAGAAAAGCAGTAAACTATGACTTAAAGACAGAAGAAAATGCTTCAGATATTTTAGATGCAAAAGGTTATGACAATGTTATCCATTATCAAAAAAAATGGGGAGAATCTACAGACCTGACATATAAATCTGGTGAATATAAAGTTGCCATTTTAAACAAAAATAATTACAGTAAGTGACAAGAACGGGAAAGAGTTAGCTAAATTTAATTGTGAAGATCTAATAAAACAGGTGTTGGCAAAATTAAAGACTCTCAAACTTGAAAATTCAGGAGGTTCTGATGAAGAATATAAGGTTTTGCCAAAAGACTTTGAATATGTTGGAACAGCAGGGGATATAAATTATAAGATTTCATTGCAAAAATATTTATGAAGAAATTACAGATGGAAAAAAATGACAGATATGAATTATGAATTTTTATTTTTATGTTTTTCAGAAAAAAATAATTTTTTTAAAATTGCTATTTAAGATAGAAGAGATCTGTTTGATAATCATACAAACCTGGAATTTAATAAAATAAATGTTATGAAGTAAGGAATTTTTGACTTCTTGTGAAATAAAAATTAAAATGTAGAGCTCTAAAAAGAGAGGATAGATTAAATTATGAAAAACTTTAGTTATTTTTAGCACATCCAGATATGGAAAATTCGAGAATTAATAAAAAGATGGAAGGAAGAACTGGAAAAAAATATCCTGACAAAATTACAGTAAATGAACTTTACAAAAATTACCCAAATTGGGATATTGATATTGAAAGAGAGCACGAATTGTTACTATCTCATGATAACATAATTATTCAATTTCCGCTTTACTGGTACACATACACTCCTTTATTAAAAAAATGGCTTGATGATGTACTTTCCTATAATTGGGCCTATGGAAATGAATATAACCTAAAAGGAAAAAATATAGGAGTTGCAATTTCTATTGGAGGATTTGAAAGTGACTATTCAAAAAAACTGGCTCTGTGAAATTTTCAATGGATGAAAATTTTGATACATTTTAAAAGCAACTGTTGAATATGTCAAGGCAAAACCCTAATTTCTCATTATTTTTCTTTTTGATACTGATAATATAAGTGATGAGGAACTTTCAGAAAATGCTGGAAATTATGCGAATCATATTTTTTTAGTTTATAAGAGAACTAAAAAAATCCTTTTTAACTGATTTTTACTATTTAAATATTATGAAAAAAATGGGAGATATTCTGACAATACAGTTTATTTCCCATTTTATCTTTCATTAGTATTTTTTTAAGAATTTTGCAAAAATATCAAAAAAATTAAAAAAAGTACACTTTTTATATTTACATTATTTCTAATGCTATTTTTTTAAATTTATCAGATTTTTTCAAATCTTCTGTTTCCACAGAATTTTTTTGCATTTATAATAATTTTTAGAAAGAAAACCTATCAAAAATTCCCTTTCTTTCTTTAGTTCATTTTTCAATTTCATTTATAAAAATAAACATTTTCAAGCTCCCAAAAACGTATCCGCCGTGCTATCAGTTCAATGCTTTTTATTATATTTTATTGTCAAATCCAAACTATTTTTTTAACAGCAAATTCCCCGCTCACATAATTTTTTTCATTTCCGTAACAATTTGAAAAAAATATCTTCAACTGTGTTAATTTGGAACTTAATGTCATCAAGCGAAAGATTTTTGCCTTTTAAATTCCAGAATATCATTTTTCATTTCCATCAAAGAAATAGTAAATTTCTTTGCTAACTCCCAGTTCTTCGTTATTCATTCCAGATAGATGGAATTTAATTGTACGGGATTTTATTGTAGGAATTATATTTAATGTTCGTGATAAAAGTATAAAATATACGTTTTTTTGGAGGTTCTTCCAAAAATTTTTTTAAAAGCGCATTTGAAGATTCTTTTTCTCAAATTTTTCAATTCCGCACAGAATAAATATTTTTTTGGTGAATTAAATGAGGATTCTATCGAAGAATAGATGATTTCCCGCACTTCATCAATTTTTTTATGTTTTCATTGTTTTTTTATTTATTATTTCAATGTCAGGATGCTGAGAAATGTCGATAAGCCGTTCTATTTTTTTCTTTTTCAGCATCATTTTGGATATTTTTTTGTCATAATCATTTTTGAAAACATTAGTGCATAAGAAAGCAAGTCAACTCTCTTATCACCGTAAAAGAGATAACTTGCGCTCACTTTATCCTGATTTGCCTCATTTTTTAAATTTTTTTCAGTTATTTTCTGTAATTTCATTTTTTTCTCATTTTTCTTTTTTTCTTTTTTTAAAATTAACAACAAATATTAATTTTTCTTTCATTTGAAGAGTTCTTAACAGTTTCTTGTTGTCAAATGCGACTCCTCCACCTAAAAACTACTGAATCCAATGGATTTGGAGACAAGAATACTTTGATTCCAACTTCTTTTTCCATCATGTCAATAAAGTTTCTGATTAGAGAACCTCCACCAGTCATTACAATTCCGTTATCCAAAATATCTGCTTGCCAATTCAGGCGGACATTTTTTTCAAGAACTTCTTTTGTAGAGTTTACAATTTGGAATAGAGAATCTTCGATTGCTTCGTAAATTTCATTTGCATTGACTTCCACAGTATTAGGAATTCCAGTTTCCAAATCTCTACCTTTTTATTTCCATAACTTCAGGCGATTGAACTTTTTAATGCTGAACCTAATTCTTTTTTTATTTTTTTCAGCAGTTCTATCTCCAATTAATAAATTATATTTTCTTTTTACATATCTTACAATATCTTCATCAAATCTGTTTCCAGCAATTCTAATTGATTTACTTGCAATAATTTCATCTAGCGAAAAGAATTGCAATATCAGTAGAACCTCCACCTATATCAATTACCATGCTTCCTTCAGGTTGTGAAATATCCACTCCGGAACCAATAATAGCTACTCTTCCTTCTTCAATAATGTATGTCTTTTTAGCGCCCTTTACTGCATCAAACAATGCTTTTCTTTCAACACTTGTTACTTCAATCGGCACACAAATCATTACTTCAGGCTTGAACAGCGAATTTCCATAAATTTTGTGAATAAAGTATGTAATCATTTCCTTTGTTGAGTCAATATCTGCGATAACTCCATCTTGCAAAGGTTTAATAGCTTGAATACTGTCAGGAGTCTTCCCAAGCATTTCTCTAGCTTCTTTTTCCAACTGCAATTAATCTTCCTGTTTTTTTCTATCACGTGCAACAACAGATGGCTCGTTTAATACTATTTTTTTCTTTGCTTATCGTAAATCAATATATTTGCAGTTCCTAAATCTATCGAAATACTTTTTATTTACTCTAAATATTTTTTTACAAAAATCAAATACACCCATTTTTTTCCTCCTATTAAAATTAACTTTCTTAATTATATCATATTTTTTTCAATAAAAAAATTTATTATTTTTTTGAAAATTTTTTTGAATTTTTTTACTATAAATATTTATTTTTTTATATTTTTACTATATTTTTTTACCTAATTTGGCTTTATTTTTTTAGTTTTTGCAAAAAAATAAATAATATTTAATAAATCAGAAATTTACATTCAGCCATTTCAATATTTCATCATAAATCTCGTATTTGTTTATTTCATTTAGGGATTCATGTCGTCCATTCCTGTTTTTCAAGAACATTAATTCTTCTTTTTCTTTCTCAAATTATTAAAAATCTTATTTATATGATAAGTGTCAATCGCCTTGTCATCAGTTCCGTAAACAGCCAATATTTTTTTGCAGACTCATCTAATTTTTTTATAATTTCTGTTAATAAATCCCATTGTGGAAAAATTCCAGAAAAAAACTTTGGTGTGACAGGATAACCGCAAAAGTTCACTTTCTTCGTATTTTTTTACTTTCATCTTCATCTCGAGTCAGCCAGTCGAATTTAGTTTTTATTCGGCTCAAAAAGTCGCATTCCATTTCCTGAAAATTTTTATTAAATGCAGAAAATTTCCTGAAAAATAACTCTTTCCAGAATAGTTGCAAAACTTCCCCTGCGACTTCCATCTGTTTTTTTCAATGGAAAACCCGACAAAATAAAATATTTGTAACTATTTTCAATTCCCCATCGCATTCCAATCAAAGACCCCATGCTATGTCCAAAAATCGTAGTATTATCAGGATTTGATCCAATTTTATCCAAAAAGATGCCAATATCTTTAAAAACAGCCTTTTATTCCATTTTTCCAAAATCTCCAATTTCTCCATCCTTCAGTTCTCCATGCCCACGAATTTCCATAACAAACACATTATACCCGTTAGAAGCCAAAAAAACTCCCCAAATTCAGAATATCTTCCAACAGGCTCGGTCATTCCATGAAAGATTATAATATTATTTTTTTATATTTTTCTCTTTTTTTGACTTAAAAATAAATAAGGTATCTTTTTATTATCAAAACTTTCAAAAATATTGTTTTTTTCCATTATTTCCCTTTCTAAAAATGTTAGATTTATTTGTTAATGAGATTTATTTAAAACTAAACTGACCTAGAAATAGGCAAATCAAACTTAAAATCAGATATTCATAATCTTAAATCTTAGAGTTTAATTTTTAAACTTATTTTGTATGTATACACATCTATTATAATACAATATTATTTTTTTGCAATTACAAATTTTTTTATTTCACATTCAAGATTTTTTTAAATAATATATTTATAAATTATAAATTTGAAAGTAAAGAAAATATGTTTTGTTTATGAAAAATTAGCAAAAAGCAAAAAAATATTTATAACTTTTTCAAGTTTGATTTTTAAGTTTTACTGTCAAAAATTAAATTTTAAAATAACAAATTGTTGATGTTTTTTTATTTAATAATTTATATATTAGTAAAAAAATCCTTGAAAATAAAGGGTTCTTAATAAAATAAATATTTTTTTAATTCGTTTTTTTATGGTATTTTTAGATTTTTTTAGAAAAAGATAAAAATTATAAATTTTGAAAATACTTATAATGATATTTTTCTATAAAAAAATAGTAATTTAGTAGCATAATTCTATGATTATTTTTTTATTTACTTTAATTTTAAATTAATTTTTAAGAAATAGATTAAAATCCAGCATTTAAGGGAGAATTTGTTAAAATAAGAAAGTAAAAAAATGTCATCTAAAAAAATAAACTCATAATTGTTATTATGAAAATATTAGTAATTATTGATATTACAAGGTTAATAAGAATTATGAGGAGTAAATAATTAATGGGGGCTTGATTTTAATGAAAGTGACATATTAAAAAGATATTTTTAAATTTTTAAAAATTGTTAATAGAAAAAAATTAGAAGAAAAATATGGATTTAAAAATAATAGATCGTATGATTAAACATATAAATGAATTTTTTTATGTAAAAATGATAATGGGATAATACATAAAAAGTAAAAAAATTATTTATATTATTTTTGGAAAAATATTATGAAAGCCTATTTAAGATAAATGACAGGGATATAAATATGAGAATGTCATTCAGGCGGGAACTTATCACACTTATCTTGCTTTGCTTGGGAAGGAAAAAGCTGAATATTTACAAATTCAATAAACAAATCAGGAGAAATGAACAAAATACTAAAAAAATATTCAAAACGATCTAAAGCAGATATTAAAAACTTATAATATAAAAGCATTTAGAATACATAAGAACAGCAAATATAGAAAAAAATTATTTTAAAAAAACAAGAATTATGACCTTAAAGAGTTAAGGGAGAACTATTTGAGGGAAATACTGATGAGAAGAATGGAAAAAGATTTATATTGGAAAAAAAGTACATATCAAGAAAACTTCTATTTTTAAAAATATTGCAGGAAATTTTTGGAAATAAAAAAATATTAAATATATAAAAAGACTTCTTTTTTTGTATATTGACCAGTTTACAGATATAATTTCAATGTACGAAAAATATTCAATATTAACATATTTTTATTTTTAAATATGAAAAGTACAGATATAAAATTCAAATATAGGCTGAAGAAAAACTGATGAAAATAAAGAGTTTTTTTATAATGATGGATAAAATTTCTAAAAAGGGAAAAATTGAAAAATAGATTGTAAATTTATGACTTTGTTTTTATAAAAAAACTGCATAGAAAAAAAGAAAACCTGAAAAAAATATTAAGTGAAATTAATAAAGCCATAATGATTGAGAAAAAAATCAAGAAACATTTGGAATAAAAAAAGGTAGAAACTAGAAAGGGCAAGGAAGAAGGAGTAGAAGTTTACAGTATTGCTGAAACATCTGTAAATTTTTGAAAATAAGGATTTATTAAATAAAAAAACTTTTGAAAAAAATATATTCATTTGGATGAAAACCGTTAAAAATAAGGACATTAGTTTTAGTTGATGTGGAAGAGAATCAGATTTTAAAGTCATTTAATAAAAGTAATGAAATTTTTTTAATTTTTGGAAGTGGTTAAGGTGGAACATTTAAATAATTTTAAGAAAGTTATCACAAAAAAATAATACTGGTTACGAACAAGTGCTTATAATTTCCAATTCAAAAATTTTTTTAAATACAATAAGAAATTTTTTTCAGATATTCCAATTTTTAATTTTTGTACTAGGAAAAGAAAAAGGGAACTTTACAAAGCAGAACAAATATTTTTGAAAACAGATGATATATTTACGTAAAATGATGTTTCAGTATTTGGAATTTAAAAAAAGATAGAAAGATAATCCATAAGTAAATTTTTGTTATGAAATAATCATTTGTGTGCTTAAACTCTGTAAGTTATTTTTTTCACTATTCACGGCATTTGAACGGCTTTTTTTGTAAAAAAATTTTTTAAAAAAATTTTTAAAAAAATATTTGCTTTTATGAAAATTTTTTTGGGGTATAATAGGTGTAGAGTTAAGTTCAATATTATAATGATTACAAATAAACATATAACAAATATTAAAAGATTGAAAGGATGTGTTATTAAATAATGGACGCATGGAGAGGATTTAAAGAAGGAAATTGGAAAGACAACATTGATGTTACAGAATTTATCAGATTAAATTATACAGAATATCTAGGTGATGACAGCTTTTTGGAAGGACCGACTGAAGCAACTACTAAATTGTGGAAAGAGCTTTCTGAAAAATTTAAAGTAGAAAGAGAAAAAGGTATTTATGACGCTGAAACTAAAATACCTTCTCAAATAGATGCTTATGGAGCTGGATATATTGATAAAGATTTGGAAAAAAATTGTAGGACTTCAAACTGATGCTCCACTAAAAAAAGAGCAATCTTCCCAAATGGTGGATTAAGAATGGTAAAAAAACAGTTTGGAAGCTTTTTGGTTATAAATTAGATCCAGAAACTGAAGAAATTTTTTTACTAAATACAGAAAAACTCACAATGACGGAGTTTTCTCAGCTTATACTGAACAAATAAGAAAAGCAAGACATACAGGAATTATTACAGGACTTCCAGATGCTTATGGTCGTGGAAGAATTATCGGAGATTACAGAAGAGTTGCTCTTTACGGAGTTGACAGATTGATAGCTGACAGAGAAGAACAATACAAAAATTTAGATCCAGCTGAAATGACTGAAGATGTAATTAGACTTAGAGAAGAAGTTTTTGAACAAGTTAAAGCATTAAAAGCATTAAAGAGAATGGCAGCAGCTTATGGATTTGATATTTCAGGACCAGCTACTAATGGTAAAGAAGCAGTACAATGGCTATATTTTTGCATACTTGGCAAAGAACTAAAGATCAAAAATGGAGTCATGATGAGTATTGGTAGAACTTCTACATTCCTAGATATTTTCTTGGAAAGAGATTTGCAGGAAGGAACTTTGACTGAAAAAGAAGCTCAAGAAATAATGGATCACTTCGTTATGAAATTAAGAATAATTAGATTCTTAAGAACACCTGAATATGATGCATTGTTCTCAGGAGATCCAGTTTGGGTAACTGAATCAATCGGAGGAATGGGAGCAGATGGAAGATCAATGGTTACAAAAAATTCATTCAGAATTTTACACACATTGTACAACATGGGAACTTCGCCTGAACCAAACTTAACAGTTTTATGGAGTGAAAAATTACCTGAAACTTGGAAAAAATTCTGTGCCAAAGTGTCAATTGATACTTCATCAGTACAATATGAAAATGACGACATTATGAGACCACAATTTGGAAATGACTACGGAATCGCATGTTGCGTATCTCCAATGACAATTGGACATCAAATGCAATTCTTCGGAGCGAGAGTAAACTTGCCAAAAGCATTGTTATACGCAATTAACGGTGGTAAAGATGAAAAATCTAAGATTCAAGTTACACCAGTTGGACAATTTGAACCAATCAAAGGTGAATACTTGGAATTTGATGAAGTTTGGGAAAAATTAGACAAAGTATTAGACTGGTTAGCTTCAACTTATGTTAAAGCATTAAATATCATTCACTATATGCATGACAAATATTCTTATGAAGCATTGGAAATGTCATTGCACGACATCAATATTAGAAGAACAGAAGCATTTGGAATTGCTGGACTTTCAATTATTGCAGATTCACTTGCGGCTATTAAATATGGTAAAGTAAAAGTTGTAAGAGATGAAGAAGGAGATGCAGTTGACTACATCAATGAAAAAGACTATGTTCCATTCGGAAATAATGACGATGCAACTGACCAATTTGCAGTAGATATTACAAGAAGATTTATGAACAAATTGAGAACTCACAAAATGTATAGAGATGCAATCCCTACACAATCAGTATTGACAATTACTTCAAACGTTGTATACGGTAAGAAAACAGGAAATACACCTGATGGAAGAAGAGCTGGAGCACCATTTGGTCCAGGAGCAAACCCTATGCATGGAAGAGATACAAGAGGAGCTGTTGCTTCACTTGCTTCAGTAGCAAAAATCCCATTTGAAGATGCAAACGATGGAATTTCTTATACATTCGCAATTACACCAGAAACATTAGGTAAAAATGCAAATGAAAAACAAATTAACCTAGTTGGATTAATGGACGGATACTTCAACCAAACAGGACACCACTTAAATGTAAATGTATTCGGAAGAGATTTACTAGAAGATGCAATGGAACATCCTGAAAATTATCCACAATTAACAATCAGAGTTTCTGGATATGCAGTAAACTTTGTTAAATTGACTAGAGAACAACAATTAGATGTAATTAACAGAACAATTTCAAATAAAATGTAATTTTTTTGAAAGTTTAAAAATTTAAAATTTAAATTTAGCTGTTAAACAAATTCAATTTAAGCAAATTCAATAAATTGTTAAAATATGAAAAAAATGTCGCATAGTTTCATAAAAAAATATGAGTTATCAGCATTATTTTTCTATTATTTGAATATATAATCCTATTAAAAAAATAGAAAATATGTTTTATTTATTTTTCTGGCAAGAGGTTAAGACCCCTTGTTAAATAGAATTTATAATAAATTCATTACTCTAGTGGAAAAATAATAGTATAAATTTTTATATTGAATTTATATTAAAAAAAGTAAGAGAAAGAGAGAAAATTAATATGGAAGTAAAAGGATATATACATTCATTTGAGTCTTTTGGGACAAAAGATGGACCGGGAATTAGATTTGTGCTGTTTTTACAGGGATGTCCTCTTAGATGTTTATATTGTCATAATGTAGATACTTGGGAAATTAAGGATAAAAAAATGGTAATGACAGCACAGGAAGTTATGAAGGAAATTTTAAAAGTGAAGGGATTTATAAAAACTGGCGGAGTTACTGTGTCTGGTGGTGAGCCTTTGATGCAGCCTGAATTTTTGATGGAATTGTTTAAACTTTGCCGTGAAAATAAGATTCATACGGCACTTGATACATCTGGATATATTTTTAATGAAAAGGCGAAAAAAGTGTTGGAGCTTGTGGATATGGTGCTTCTCGATATTAAGCACATAAATCCTGAAAAATATAAAATATTGACTTCGGTTGAACTTGACAATACGTTAAAATTTGCAAAATATTTAGATGAAATTAATAAACCTGTTTGGTTAAGATATGTGTTAGTTCCAGGATATTCTGATGATGAAAAAGATTTGCACGACTGGGCAAAATTTGTTTCACAGTTGAAAAATGTGGAAAGAGTGGATATTTTGCCATTTCATCAGATGGGGCAGTATAAATGGGAAAAAGTTGGAAAGGAATACAAATTAAAGGATACACCAACTCCAGATCGAGAATTGATTGATAAGGCAGAAGGAATTTTTTTAGATCTTATGGTCTAAAAAAATGCTGGATAAATAAAATTAAGGGAATTAGTTCTAGTTTTATTAGAATCAGTTCCCTTTTGGTATTTATTTATTTATTTTCACTTATTTGTTCAATTCTATAATTTAATTCGTCAAAATCAATAATTTTAGCTTGTCTGTGTATCTCCTGCCTTCATAAAATAGAATAACTACTGGGACTGAAAAATAGACTTAATTGCCCAACAGCTTCAGGAATTTCAGATGCTTCGATATGATAAGCGGTAAAAATTTTTTTCTTATTTAACAATTTTTTTCGACTTTTTGGCATATCAGAGTGACAGACACTGCAATTATTCATTGAAACGTATAATAAAAAAATATTTTTTTCTTCTTTTATTTTTATTAAGTATTCGTTCATAATTTTCAAGTCTTTTTTTCATATAATTTTTTTCCTTTCTTATTTTTTTAAATTTTTACCGAATAAATTATATTTTTTGCTTGTCCCAAATCGTCAACTTGAGCGATTCCGATACCAATAACTTTAGATTTGAAAGGTTTAAAATCATATTTTGAAGTAAATATATCTATTTTTGCTGAATCTTCTGGAGTAAGTAAAGTTATGTGCGGATCAAAACTTGTAAATACGTTTGGAGAGCCGTACAAATTGAAAGATTTTACTTTTTCAGGAATAGATTTTGCCCAGTCGGGAACTTTTGCATCCTTTGCACGATACTTGTTCAAGCTGACTGTTATTTCATCCGCAAGCTGCTGTATAGCTTCATTGTTTTGAGCATCAAGCATAAACCAGTTTCCGCCAGTTTTTCTTAATCTGTAAAATTCTATATCAAAAGGCTTTGTCTGATTTGCGATTTTATTGACAGTATTCTTTATTGTTTTTAATGCTTCAGGTTTGTATTCTGTAAGATAAAGTGTCAGATGGACTGCATATCCTTTTTGAATAAAGGCTTTCAATTCCTGCCTCTTTAAGTCCCTTTGAGATATTTTTCCACATTTCTGGTTGCATTATTATCCATAATTACAAAAAAACGTTGTAATTTACATTGGAAAAAAAGTGTTCAGGCAAAACATTAAAAAAATTGAAAAAAATATCTTTTTTTCATAATAAAACCTCCTAAATTTTTTTGTTTTTAGATTACTTTTTGCTACAATTATACCTTGAAATATTTTTAAAAAAACAAGGTTTAAAAAAAGTATTCCACATTTAATTTAGCTATTTTTTTCCGCACATTTACTTTTATTTATTTGTAAGATTATCCAAAAAAATTCATAAAGAAGATTATTCATCTCATTATAATCGTTATTACGGATTGTTTGAGGTGATTGGACAAATGATAAAGTTTGGCTTTTTCTTTTTCAAGATCTTTATCTGAATCAATTAATAATTTTGCCACTTTTTTTGTAAATTCAGGATGGCATTGAAAGCCGTAGTGCTTTTCGCTATATTTTATAATTTGTCGTGGACATCCTTTACTTTTTGCTAAAATTTTTGCTGTATCAGGAAGTCCTGGCATATCGCTGTGCCAATGTCCTGTTATCACTTGTTTTCCAAAATGCTTAATATTTTTATCTTCTAGTCCATCTTCAGTTAATTCAATCGGAAAATTTCCAATTTCGCAAGAAGGACTTTTTTCTGTAGTTCCACCGTAGGCTTCTCCTAGAAGCTGAGCTCCAAGACATGCTCCAACTATGTATTTATCAGCTTTTATAGCTTTCTTAATCAAATCAATTTCAGCTTTTGGGTCAAAATAAGGAAACTCGCTATTATCTCCAATTGGACTTTGAGGACCTCCCATTACTATTAAAAAATCAAGTGAATCCACATTCTCAGGTAATTTTTCATCTTGATAGACTTTTGTCATTGTGACATCGTGTCCAGAAAGCGCTGCCCAGGCAAGATAAGCTCCTGGAACTTCAAATGTTTCGTGTAATATAAAGTGTATTTTCATCGCTGTACTCCTTTGGGTTCTAGATTTTTTTAGTAAAATCACTTTAAAAACTAACTTTTTGAATTTTTACTAATATTTAAGTTTAATATTAAAGAGATTAAATATATTATATAATTTTTTTATAAAAAAATTCAAGAAAAGGAACTATTTTTTTCATAGTTGCAATTATTTTTTTAAATATGCTATAATTAAAAATGATAAAAAAATACATTAATTAAAAAAACAAAAAAAATAAAATAAAATGGAGGAAAAAAATTAAAATGGCAAAAAGCTAAATTCGAGAGAAGTAAACCACACGTAAACATAGGAACAATCGGTCACGTTGACCACGGTAAAACAACAACAACAGCAGCTATTTCAAAAGTATTATCTGAAAAAGGGCTGGCTGAAAAAGTTGATTTTGAAAACATTGACCAAGCTCCTGAAGAAAGAGAAAGAGGAATTACAATTAACACAGCTCACATTGAGTATGAAACAGAAAAAAGACACTACGCTCACGTAGACTGTCCAGGACATGCTGACTATGTAAAAAATATGATTACAGGAGCAGCTCAAATGGATGGAGCTATCTTAGTAGTATCAGCAGCAGATGGTCCAATGCCTCAAACAAGAGAACACATCTTGCTAGCAAGACAAGTAGGAGTACCTTACATCGTAGTATACTTGAATAAAGTAGATATGGTAGACGACGAAGAATTATTAGAATTAGTAGAAATGGAAGTAAGAGAATTATTAAACGAATACGGATTCCCAGGAGATGACGTACCAGTAATCAAAGGATCATCATTAGGAGCATTAAATGGAGAACAAAAATGGATAGATGCAATTGTAGAATTGATGGATGCAGTGGATGAATATATTCCAACACCAGAAAGACCAATTGACCAACCATTCCTTATGCCAATTGAAGATGTATTCACAATTACAGGAAGAGGAACAGTAGTAACAGGAAGAGTAGAAAGAGGAGTAGTAAAAGTTGGGGAAGAAGTAGAAATCGTAGGAATTAAACCAACTTCAAAAAGACAACAGTAACAGGAGTAGAAATGTTCAGAAAATTATTAGATTCAGGACAAGCTGGAGATAATATAGGAGCATTATTAAGAGGAACTAAGAAAGAAGAAGTGGAAAGAGGACAAGTGCTTGCTAAAACCAGGAACAATCACTCCACATACAGGATTTAAATCAGAAGTATATGTATTGACAAAAGATGAAGGAGGAAGACATACTCCATTCTTTCACAGGATACAAAACCACAATTCTATTTCAGAACAACTGATATTACAGGAGAAGTAAACTTACCAGAAGGTGTAGAAATGGTAATGCCTGGAGATAACATTGAAATGACAGTAGAATTGATTCACCCAATTGCAATGGAAGAAGGATTAAGATTTGCGATTAGAGAAGGTGGAAGAACAGTAGCTTCAGGAGTAGTTGCAACTATTACTAAATAGTTTTTAGCTTATTAAGGTTTATTTATTAAAATAAGATTTTTTTATAATCAAAAAAATAATTTACATAGCACTCGATTAAATAAAGTTTTTTTATTAAGTTTATCGTAGTGCTATTCTTGTTAAGAAAATGAATCATATTATAATATTAAATTTTACATAATAAAAAAATTAGTTTAAAAATACAGGCTAATAAATGAGACTATTATTGAATAATTAATTAGTTAATTTGGTAAAATTACTAAAGTTATTTTCTAAATTTTTTAAAAAAAAACTTTACAAATTCATATTATTATGATAAAATTAACTGTGAATTGTTAAGATATATTTGTTAAATTATTTTTTTAGGAGGAAAAAAACAATGAAAAAAATTATTAGGAGTATTAGCATTAGTTTTAAGCGTATCTAGTTTTAGCAATGGCTGATCAAGATACAGTAAAAGAAATTCATTTCTCTAGCGAACTTAGACAAAGTTATACAGACAAAAAAACAAATACAGGAAATGGATTAGGAATCGCAGGATTCAAAGGACAAAAATAAAGAAAAAAACTAGATGGAGAAATGTTCTTGGTGGAGATTTGAATTTAGTAGATGAAGGAAATTTAGGATTAAGATTTGAATTCCAAAATGATCAAGATATAAGTAAAAATCCGTTTTATTATCAAAGTAATAAAAAGAAAAAGTGGTTTGTTCCCTATAACGAAAGGAACTGCTGACAAATCTCAAACTTGGGAAAATGACATTGCATTATACAAAGATGTTAAATTAGGTTATTGGACTGCTAAATGGGATTTAGGATGGAAATACAAATCTACTAATGGAAATGGTAGATATGCAGGACACAGAGGAACATCAAATGAAATTTATGTAGGACCAGAATTTGGAATTGATTTCTTCGGTCATCACTTTGATGGAAAAGCTCAATTTGTATACTTCGATCAATCAGGAGAAAAAGACGGAGATAATGCATGGTCAGGAAGCGACTTTATAAATGGTAAAACAAGCGGTGTTGGAGGTAACTTTGACTTAGCAACTAATGGTAAAGTTTTCGATAATAAAGCAGGAAACTTAAACTATTATGTTACATTGAATAACCACTTAAGAGATGCAAAAGGTAAATTAGTTGAAAACTGGAAAAGATGCTAAATCTACTGTATATCTAGACTATGTAACTGGAGCAACTTATAAAACACCTGAATTAGCAGGATTCTACGGATTAATTAATACAGAAAATGAATGGGAAAAACAAACTGCTAGACACGGATTTAAAAACAATTTCTCAGTATGGACTGGATTAGGATATAGAACAGGAATTGATTTATCAGTAGGAACATTAACATTAAACCCTGAAGTTAAATACAGAGTTGTTAATAAAGAAACTGTTAAAGGTGTATACGATGACGGACGTTACTCAAGTACTGATAAATACACAAGAGAATACAACGAATTAAGAGCAGGATTAAACGTTGGTTTAGAAGTTAAATAGTTTATTAAGTGTGTTAGAACACTCGTGGCTTTAGCCATGAGATGAATAATACCAACATTGAAAAATGTTGCTTTAAAATTTGCAATATTAATAATTTTGAGTGTAATATATTTGGGTTTAAAATACAATATATAGATAAAAAAAGTAGCAGTGTAGACATAATGTTTTTATCTAGTAGCGACTATTGTGGACTAGCCAAAAAGAATAAGGATTTTAAAAATCAAACTCTTAGAAGATAACTTACTTTTTTTCAGTTATCTTATGAAGCTTTCGACTTTTAGTCGTGAGTAGTTCACTTAAATAGATTCATATATAAAAAGGGATGGAAAAAAATTATTCCGTCTCTTTTTATATATTAGACTTGTTCGGAAACTATGTTTATTTAGAATTTAATAAAACAAATATTCTGAAGCAAGGTGTCTTGATTCCTTGTTAAATAAAAAAATTAAGTTGTCGAACAGATCTATTAAAAAAAATAGTTTGTATAATTGAACTTATCTAAAATTGAACCGATGAAAAATTATATAAATCTAGGATTTGAGTAAAATAGTTATAGTTTTTTTGAATTTGATCTTAGATAAGTTTTTGCTATGCTATTTACATTTAAAAAAAGTAAAAATTATATTTTTAGCCATTTTTAAAAACAAAAATTAGGATTAATTTGTTAAAAAAATTTATAGTATTCGTTATTTAAGTGAGTTTAGCATTAAATAAAAATCAAAAAAAAATTTCAAATTTAATAAAAAAATATCAAAAAAAGTTTTTAAAAATAAGTTGACAAAATTGAAAAAAATATTATAATAATTGAGTAATTTGAAAATTAGCCCGAGTGGTGAAATTGGTAGACGCAACGGACTCAAAAATCCGTCGATTTTTATATCGTGCCGGTTCGACTCCGGCCTCGAGCACTCAATAATATAATTAAATTTTTTTCATAATGAATTGCACTCTACACTTTTAGAGTGTTTTTTTATTTATTATTATAAAAAAAGAGAATATTAAATAATGAATTATTAGAAAAATGTGTCGAAATTTTTATTTCTAATGCTATTTCTCAATAAAATAATAAATTTGTTATATCTACTATGCAAGGGATCAAGACCTCTTGTCAGGAAATAAATAAAATATAATTTCTATTTTTTTAAATGGGATTTAGTATAAATTAAATTTTTAAAAAGCATTTTTTTACTAAAAATAATTTGTAAACTTCTTTATTATTTGGGATATTAAGGGAAACTAATAATAAAAAAATTTCTTGAAATTCTAAAATAAAAAAATGATACCATTATGATAAGAGAAAATAGTCTTGAAAAATGTAGATTTTGGCTTGGATAGTTATTGGAAAGCTGTTTGAGCGGAAAGATATATCATATTTGCGGCAATTCAAAAGCTATTCAGAAAAATCATAAAAACTAGAAAAGAACTGAAATTTGGAGGGAAAAAGTGGAAAAAAGAGCGACAATAATAACTTATGGTTGTCAGATGAACGTAAATGAAAGTGCAAAAATGAAACAGATGTTGCAGACAATGGGATACAGTATGACTGAAGATATTGAAAATACGGATTTGGTGTTTTTGAATACTTGTACGGTTAGAGAAGGCGCTGCTGTTAAGGTGTATGGAAAACTTGGAGATTTGAAGAGAATTAAGGAAGAAAAAGATGGGAAAATGATTATTGGAGTTACGGGGTGTTTAGCTCAAGAAGTGAGAGATGAGTTTATTAAAAAGACGCCTTATGTTGACTTGGTGCTTGGAAATCAGAATATTGGGAGAATTCCTGATCTTCTGGAAAGAATTGAATCTGGGGAAGAAACGCATATTGTTATGGTGGAGGATGAAGATGAATTACCGACTAGAGTAGATGCGGACTTTGGAGATGATATTGTAGCTTCCATTTCGATAACTTATGGATGCAATAATTACTGTACTTTCTGTATTGTGCCTTATGTGCGTGGAATGGAGCGTTCTGTGCCACTTAATGAAGTTGTGAGGGATGTTGAGCAGTATACTAAAAAAGGATATAAGGAAATATTGTTTTTGGGGCAAAATGTAAATTCATACGGAAGTGATTTTGCAAACGGGCAAGATAATTTTGCTGAACTTTTGGAGCAAAGTGCAAATGTGGAAGGAGATTTCTGGATAAAATATGTGTCACCACATCCAAAGGACTTTAGCGATGAAGTAATCGATACGATTGCAAGAAATCCTAAAATAGCTAGAATGTTACATCTGCCATTACAATCAGGATCTACAAAAATTTTGAATGCAATGAATAGAGGATATACAAAAGAGGAATTTGTTGCGCTTGCTAGGAAAATTAAGGAAAAAGTGCCTGATATTGGACTTACAACTGATATTATTGTAGGATTTCCAGGAGAAACAGATGAAGACTTTCAAGATACGATGGATGTTGTAAATGAAGTTGGATTTGAAAATGCATTTATGTTTATGTATTCTAAGAGAAGCGGGACTCCTGCAGCTATAATGGAAGGGCAAGTTGATGAGCATACTAAAAATGAAAGATTGCAGCAGCTTATGAGACTGCAAAATATGAAGGCAAAGGAAGAAAGTCAAAAATATTTAGGGAAAATTGTAAAAGTTTTAGTTGAAGGACCTAGTAAAAAGAATCCTGAAATGTTGACTGGAAGAAGTTCTACCCATAAAATAGTTTTATTTAAAAGCGATAGAAAGGATTTGAAGGGGAAATTTGTAAATACAAGAATTTATGATGCTAAAACATGGACATTATATGGAGAGCTGGTGGAGGAATAGATGAAAAAAAAAGAAAAGGAAATTGAGGCTGAAAAAGTTACTGGAAGAACAGGCAGAAACGCTAAAACCTAGAAGAGGACGGCCAAGAAAAGTTGAGGTAGATAAATCATTGGCAAATACAGAATTAGCTGAAGAAAAAGCAAAAAAACATGATGAAGAAGATTCAAGTAAAAAAAACTGCCTTTTGAAAAATTCAAATTATGAAGAAAAAAATGATAAAGGATATTCTTTCTGAAAAATGTAACTAAATTGAAAAAGAATGGCAAAAAGAATATAAAATTGAAGGTTTTTCAGGAATGTCAAAACTTGAACTTATAAATGCTATTTTAATTAAAAAAGGTGAGGAAAGAGGGAAAACCTATGGATTTGGGAAACTGGATGTAATAGGTGATGGAAATTATGGATTTTTGAGAAATACGTCAATTGGACCTGATGTATATGTGTCGATTTCTCAAATAAAGAGATTTTTTTTAAGAAATGAAGATATTGTATTTGGGGAATTAAGAATTCCGATTGGAACAGAGAAAAATTATGGGATTTTGAAGGTTTTGCTTGTAAATGGGGATTTGCCTGAAAAATCGCTGGAACGTCCGTATTTTGATGATTTAGTGCCATCTTATCCAGATGAAAAGTTAAATTTGGGAGGTGGAGAAATTTCATCTAGAATTATAGACCTTGTTTCGCCTATTGGGAAAGGGCAGAGAGGGCTTATAGTTGCTCCGCCAAAGGCTGGGAAAACTGTGCTTCTTTCAACACTTGCAAATGATGTTATAAAATATAATCCAGAAATTGATGTCTGGATACTGCTAATTGATGAACGGCCTGAGGAAGTTACGGATATTAAGGAAAATGTGAAGGATGCGGAAGTTTATTCGGCGACTTTTGATGAAGATCCAAGAGTTCATACGGAAGTTACGGAAAATGTGCTTCAGATGGCAAAAAGACAAGTGGAACGTGGAAAAGATATTTTAATTCTTATGGACAGCTTGACAAGGCTTGCACGTTCGTATAACATTACTATTCCATCAAGCGGGAAGTTAATTTCAGGTGGAATTGACCCAAATGCGCTTTATTATCCAAAGAGATTTTTAGGAGCTGCAAGAAATATAAAAAATGGTGGAAGTTTAACAATTATTGCAACGGCTCTTGTTGAAACTGGAAGCAGAATGGATGAAGTGATTTTTGAGGAATTTAAAGGGACAGGAAATATGGAAATCATTTTAAGCAGAACGCTTGAGCAGTTGAGAATATTTCCAGCGATTGATGTGTTAAAAAGTGGAACAAGACGTGAGGAGCTTTTAATTCCAAGGAAGAATTTGGAAAAAATATGGAAATTGCGAAGGGAATTAAGTGAAATGTCTGAAGTTGAAGGAACAAGAAATTTAATTGAACTTATAAAAGAAATATAAAAAAACAATGATGAATTATTGGAAGATTTATATAAAACGAAAAAAATAAATAAATAGAAAATAGAAGGTGAATAAAAAAATGCTTGGAAATGTAAAAAAAATGAAGCTGGATTTCTATTTAACAAAAAAAGATAGCAAGAAGTCGTAGGCTTTCTATAAGTGGGAGATGAATTGCTTTTTTTGTAAAAAAATTGAAAAAAAGGGTATATCCATGATACAATTTTTTTGTATAAAATATCGAAGAGAAATAATTAAAAAAATATTCAAAATCAAAAAGGAGGTGTAATTTTCATAAAATATAATTTAGCATTCAAATACAGGATTTATCCAAATAAAGGAACAAGAATTGTTGATAAATAAGACTTTTGGATGTGTTCGTTTTGTTTACAATACGATTTTGTATACTGCGAATAAATTTTATGAAAGAAACTGGGAAAAAAATAAAATAATTACACCTGCCAGTTTGAAAAAGTGAAAACCAATTTTTTTGAAAAGAAGTGGACAGTCTTGCACTTTCAAATGCTCAATTAAATGTAAGGCGATCGTTTACAAATTTTTTTCAAAAGAGAGCGAAGTTTCCAAAGTTTAAATCTAAAAAGAATAATGTTAAAAGTTATACGACAAATTGTGTGAATAATTCGATACGAATTGAGGAAAACAAATATTTGGTTTTACCAAAATTGAAAAAGAATAAAATTAAAATATCATAGAGAAATACCGAAGGATTACAAGATAAAGTCAGTAACATTGACAAACAGTAATGGAAATTACTATGTTTCCATCTTGACAGAATTTGAAAAAGAAATTCAAAAAAATGTCAAGTAATGATAAAGTGATTGGACTTGATTTTTCGATGTCTGAATTATTTGTCAGTTCTGAAAACCAAAGGGCTGATTATCCAAGATATTTTTAAGATGTTGGAAGAAGAATTGAAAAAAATTACAGAAATCATTATCGAGAAAAAGTGAAATTTTTCTAAAAAAATTGGTATAAGCAAAAAAAGCGAAAATATCAAAATTGCATGAGTATATCAAAAATTGCCGAAGAGATTTTTTTACATAAATTATCAAAAAAATTATCTGAAATGTATAATGCTGTGGTTGTTGAGGATTTGAATATGAAAGGGATGAGCCAGTCATTAAATTTTGGTAAAAGTGTAGGAGATAATGGATGGGGAATGTTTTTGAGAATGCTTGAGTATAAACTGATGCTTTTAGGGAAACAATTTTTGAAGATAAGTAAATGGTTTCCGTCATCGAAAACTTGCAGTAAATGTGGAAACGTTAAAGAGGAACTGAAATTATCAGAAAGAAGTTATAAATGTGAGTGCTGTGGGATTGAAATTGATAGAGATTACAATGCTGCAGTGAATATAAAAAACATTGGAAAATTGATGTTGGAATATTAGGAAAATAAAAAAAACAGGGCAGGGACTGCCCGAAGAGCTTGGTAAATATATTTGGCTAGCAAAAGCAGATACTTCCCAAGAAGCTCCCGCTTCTAAAAGCGGGAGTAGTTCACATGAAACTGAAAAACATATTTTAGTTCCAGGAGATATTTTGCATTTTGATGGAGTAAATTTTATTAATGGTGCTGCTTTGGAGGATTCTGAAGTTAGTGTTACATTGATAAAAAAATAGGAGCATTAAAAAAAAGGCTGTATTTCATAAATTAATTTTATGAGGCAGCCATTTTTTTATTTTTTTATCAAAAATTTTTTTAGTTAAAAGATATTTTTTAAATAATTTTCAATATTTATATCAGTTAATCTAAATTGCTCGTTTAAAAAGGATTGCAATATTTTTTTAGAAGTAAATACTGGAGTTTATATTGCATTTTTTTAGATTTTTTTATGAATTATTTTTATTTTTTTACTTGAAATTAAATTTAATGTGGATATCAAAATATAAAGATATACTAGATACGGCATAGCTCCTATCTTATGGATTCCAGCAAAAATAATTGCAAAAGCAAAAATTCCAAGAGTAAGTAAAATCATTTTTCCAGAGTTTTTTAACATTTCTTCCTTTACAGCGTAACCAAATACTGCAGGTCGAAAAACTTTGTTTATAATTCGTGCAAAAGGATTTAATATTAACAGAACATAAGATAATATTTCATTTTTTATTCCAAATATTGATAAAAGCCCAATTACAAGTCCTAACATTATTCCGTAGTATATTTTTCCTGGTGCAGATGATGGGCTTGTTGGCATATCTGTTGCCATAAAGATTCCTGTTAATAATAATCCGCCAGTTGAAACATTGCTTTTTAGAAATATTGTAACTAGAAAAAATGTTACAAACAGGCTTACTGGAATATGCCATGAAATACGATTTTTTAGCAGCAGATATAATCCTCCTAAAATTAAGGCAAATGCCGAATAAGATCCAACAGATCCTGAGGGTGTTAATAGTAATCCGTCTAGATAGTTTGAAAACATAGAATTATTAAATCCTGTAAAAAATTTTATTCCAGATGACTGCAATAATTCTTGACTGAACCAGATTGTTCCAGAGGACATTGCTGATGAAAAAAATACAGTCATAAATTCCCGACCTACTACTGCAGGATTAAAAAAATTTTTTCCGATTCCTCCATAAATCAATTTTCCAAAAATGACTGCCATGCAGGCTCCAAAAATAACGATAGGCAATGGAGTCAACGGGGCAAGTGTCATAGCCAGAAGGATACCTGTTATAACTGCTGATAAGTCATGAACAGAATTATTGTCATTCAGGAAATATTTTGAAAAAAGTTTTTCAGTTACAACAGCGGATAAAACGGAAAATGCTATTAAAAGAAGCGCTCTCGTTCCGTAAACTAAAGCTGAGGCGATGATAGCCGGAAATAATGATATAATTACATCTTTCATAATGTCTCTTACTTCAATTTCAGTTCTTATATATGGAGTAAAAGATAGTTTTTTTAATTTTTCTTTTTTAAAAAAAACTTTTTATTATTTTTTTCTTTTAATTTCTTTATCACTTTCTGGAACTTCTTTTTTTAGAAAATATTTTTTTATATCAATCTTATCTTTTTTTATTTCTTTTTCTTTTTATTTTTTTACTTTTTCAAGTTTTTCCAGTATTATTCAAATTTTTTTACTTTATTATTATTTTTTTATTTGTTTCAGAATTTTTGAGAGTAATTATTTTGTAATTTTTTTCAGTTTTTTTGGAAGGCTGTGAACTGTAGAATTTAAAAAGCGTGTCATCATTGTCTAAAAAGTTCATTTTTACTGTTATCTTTTTTTCTGCCTAATATTTCTTCCATTAACGATTTTTTTCGTTATTTTTTTCATTATTTTTTTACCTCCAATTCCGACAAGATTAATTTTCCAGTTTTTATGCTTTCCATCAAAGGAACTCTTGAAGGGCATACAAATTCACAAGCCCCACATTCAATACAGTTTTGAATATTAGCTGTTGCCATTTTTTCATATTTTTCCATTTTTATAGTAATCTGCAAATTCAAAAGGCATTAGGTTCATTGGGCAGGCTTCTACACAATATCCGCAAGAAATGCAGCTTTTACGCTCAATTTCTTCCGTGTCTAAAAATAATATTCCAGAAGTTCCCTTTACTGTTGGCACTCTAGAATCAAAAATTTCTGTTCCCATCATTGGTCCACCAAAAATTACCTTGTCTTCGTTAGTAATTTTTAATTCCCGTACAATATGGTAAACTGGAGTTCCAAATTTTAATCTGTAGTTTCCAATATTTTTAGCTTTTTCTCCAGAAATTGTGACAATTCTTTCGGTTAACGGCTTTGCCTTCAAAAAAAGCATCATAAATAGCCTTTGACTGTACTTACATTGCTTACAATTACTCCCTTTTCAAGCGGAAGTTCCCCTTTTTTAACTTCTTTTCCAGTAATTGTGTTTATTAATTGCAGTTCACTTCCTTGAGGATAAATTACAGGAAGCAGTTCTATTTTTATTTTAAATTCTTCTTCATCCTGTACTTTTTCAAATATTTCAATTAATTCTTTATTCTCTTCTTCAATTCCAATAACAATCTCCTTTGGATTTAATAATTTCTGTATAACCTTTAAGCCACGTAAAATCTCTTTTGTAAAGTTTTTTTCATGACAGAATAGTCAGAAGTTAAATAAGGTTCACATTCAGCGCCATTTATTATAAAAGTTTCTACTTTTCTGAATTTTATATCATATTTTACATGTGTAGGGAACTGTGCTCCTCCAAGTCCAACTATTCCTGCCTCCTTGATTATTTTTAAAAAAATTTCATCTTTTTTTATTGATTTCAAGTCACGAAGCTCTCTTTTTGTCAAATCCGCTTCCTTGTTCTGAAAATCATTTGCAATAATAATTGTTTTTATCTTTTTTCCATTTGCAATGAAATGATCGACAACATCGACAACATCTCCAGAAATTGGTGAATGAATATTGGCTGAAATACTTCCTGAAGCATCTCCGATTTTTTCATATTTTTTTACATAGTCTCCAATTTCTACTATTGGAATTGACGGGCTTCCTATATGCTGTGAAAGAGGTATATAAAAAAGGCTTGAATCCTTAATTTCCTTTATTTCAGTATTCTTTGTGAGAGGTTTCATTGGCTGGCGTTCTTTTTTCATATTTTTTTTTGCTTCATTTTCATTTTCATTTTCATCAATATCTTTGCTGAAAAAGTATATTTGTTATTCGTTTAAAACTTATTCTTCTAAGCATTTCTATCTCCATTTTTTTATTTGTTAATTTTAATTTTTATACTCAAGACCTAGGGAGCTGACTGAGTTTAAGCAGAATAGTTATAATTTTTTAGTTCAGTCTTATTTTAGTCGGGCAAAAATCTTTTCTGAAGGCAGTAAAAAAATTAGATTAGCCTATAATCAGAAAACAAGGGGTTTTTGCCCCTCGTTCTTGAACTGATTATTGAAATTTTAATTATTTCCTGTCATAAGTTCATCTATCAGATCTTTTACATGCACAAGCTCTTTTAATCTCCATCCATTAGCTCCTGAGAAAAATAATCCGCTTTGAAGTCTACCTAGATAAGCATCTCCTAAACTGTCGGCAATACAGTATCCCACTCTGTTTGCTCCTTTTCCACGTTCACAAGGAAATACGCAGTTGCTTATACATTGAATTTTTTTCTCACCAGGTTCTAATGTTTTGATTAAATTTGTTTTTACTGCACGTCCAGGATAACCAACTGGAGAACTTACGATTACAATGTCTTCTTCCTTTGCCTCAAGCAATACCTGTTTTAAAACATCGCTTGCATCACATTCGTAAGTACCGATAAATCTTGTACCCATCTGAACGGCATCTGCTCCAAGTGCCATAATATTTTTTATATCGTTATTGTCCCATATTCCACCTGCTGCAATAATAGGAAAATCTCCCCATTTATCACGTTCTTCCTTTATTGGAGGCAAGATTGCTTCCAGCTGATGTTCAGGAGCGAATAGCTCTTCATATTTTGCACCTTGGTGTCCTCCACTTTTTGGACCTTCTACAATTACTGCCCCTGGCATTTTTCCAGCAGCCTTCCATTTTTTACAAATTATTTTCAATGCTCTGGCTGATGAAACTATCGGAACAATCTCCACGTCTGGATAATCTTTTACAAGCTTTGGAAGTTCCAGCGGAAGTCCAGCTCCTGTAACAATAATATTTGCTCCAGCCTCAAGCGCATCATTTACAACTCTTGCATAATCATTTATCGCATGAAGAATGTTGCAGGCAAGCGGTCTGTCTCCGCAAATTTTTCTTGCATTTTTAAATATTTCAAAAAGCGCTTCACGATTGTAGGCATTTTCTGTTCCAAGAGGACGTCCTTTTTACAGCCTTTTTTTCACAAATTTCATATTTTGGTAATATCCAGTGCAGATGGCGCTTATTGTTCCAAGACATCCATTTTTTTGCTACATTTCCAGCAAGTCTGTCCCAGCTGATTCCAACTCCCATTCCACCTTGAACAATTGGTTTTTTTCAATATAAATATTTTTCCTATTTTTAATTCCCTTTAATTCGATTTTTTTATTTTCATTTATTTTTTTCTTCATTTAAATTTACAGAATTTTTCTTTTTATTTCTGATATTTTATTCACTTTGATTCCCTCCAGTTTTTTTATTTTTTTATTAATAGCTGTTTTTAATAAAAAAATCGTATGGAGGAGCTCTGCAAATTTTTTTGTGTTTGAACTTATTGAAGTATAATTTAAAAGAATATAGAAAAAAATAAATATAGTTTTTTTGTAAAAATCTCTAATATTTTTATTCTTTCAATTATTTTATCTCTAATATCATTTTCAATAAAAATTTTTTTATATCCATTGGCACAAAAGCCTCTCAAATTTTTTTCAACGAGCTTTTTTTAAATCGACATTTTTCCAAAAAGGATAAGTCAATGCCTGAATTGGAAATGTATTTATCCAAAGCCTTTAGAAATACATCGCTTTTTGCTAATAACAATATTTTTTTATTTTTTTATATAATAAAGCAACGTTTTCAATATTTAAAAAAATTTATTTTTAGAAAAAAAGTACTAAAGTAATCTTTTTTTGCTATTTGCTCAAAAAAAGATTTGATATAACTCGACTGTACAACCTTTGAGAGTTTTTTTAGCCGAAATTTTTTTCAAACATAAAACCTCCTTTATTATTTATTTTTAGTCATTTTGTAAAAGTTTAAAAAAATCTGATAAACATAGTATTTTTTTATGCTTTGATTTTTCTTGTTATTCTCCATTCCTTGATAAGGAATCTCGCCTACTTGTGATATAAATACTGCTGTTATTCAATCGTTACCGCTTTTTATTTCTGCAATCGCCTATATTTGGTTATTTTGATACAAGAAAATTTAGTTATACAACACATGTTATTTTTAATTATATAATGTTTTTTTGTAATTTTTTTACAATTAAATATTTTTTTATTTTTGTTAATCAAAGTATTTTTAAAAAAATAGATAGAATAACAGTAAAAAAATAAATAAAAGAATAAAAAAAATATTAATAATTTTATAGAAAATAAATAATTTTTTTGAAATGCCGTCAAAAAAATTGCAATCTTGAAAAATTTTAGAGTATAATATATTTTTGGAATATTAGGGTTACTATAGATAAAAAAATGTGAGATAAAGAAACGAAAAAAATTGTAAAAAGTAAATTGTATAAACTTTTACATAAAAATTAAAATAAAGAGAAATTATAGGAGGTTTTATGGTTGCAACAATACAAGTTAATAAGCAAAGTATAAAGCGGCTGCTGGAAAGCGGAAAAGAACAGATGTTTTTAATACCTGAATATCAAAGACCATATTCCTGGACTGAAAATGAAACTAAGACGTTATTTTATGATCTTTTGGAGTTTACAGAAAGTGAGTCGAAAAAAAATAGTGAAGTAGAAGGGACATATTTTTTAGGAAGCATTGTTTCTTATGAAAATGAAGAGGGGGAACAGGAAATTATTGATGGACAGCAGAGAATAACTTCCTTATTTTTTTACTTCTTCGTGCCATTTATACAAAATTGATTTCTTATGAGGAAAAAACTATTGAACAGGAAAATTTTATAAGACAGATTCAGCCTGCGCTTTGGAAACAAGAAAAACTGACTGGAGAAGTTGATTATAAAAGCGTGCTGATTACATCAAGAGTTATAGATAATGAAGGGAATAAAATTTTACAGGATATTTTTAGAAACAGGAATTGCCGATCGTAAGAGAAAAAGACAATTATTCTAAAAATTATATTTTTATTCCAGAGATTATTTGACAAACTTAGTGAATTAAGTCCGACTCTAATGCTGGAATTTATTTATTACACTTTAAATAAAGTAGTAGTTTTTCCAATAAAAACAGATTCTCAGGATGATGCCTTAAGCGTGTTTTCCACTTTGAATGACAGAGGTCTGCCTTTGTCTGAAGCGGATATATTTAAGGCAAAAATGTATAACAGAATAAAAAAAGAATATAAGAAAATGTTCATTAAGCAATGGAAAAAAACTTGAGTGAACGGGCAACTTATGCCAGAGAAAATGTAAAACAGCTGTTCTATTACTATATGTTCTATTTGAGAGCATTGGAAAAGGATATTGCAACAACGACACTTGGACTTAGACGTTTTTATTCTAAAAATGGATTTACAAGGCTGTATAAGTCAAATTTACTAAAACATCTGGATCAAATTCTGGATTTGTGGGTTGTAATGAACAGGCATGAATCTATTGACGACAAGCCTTGGACTGAAAATGTAAATATTATTAAAATCTTGGATACTTTGTCGGCATATCCAAATGAATCTTGGAAATATCCAGTAGTTGTGTATTATTTGTCACACGGTGAGAAGGAAAATTTTGAAGTATATTTTTTAAATTTTTAAGAAAGCTGTTTTTAGAATTGACTGCCAATTATCTTGTAACACCAAGTGTTTCAGCAGTAAAAGCGGATATTCTCAAATTAAATGTTGATATAGTTGATAATATTTCTCCAAAAGTTGCGTTTAAAAATATTCCAATCACGATATTACAGGAAAGAGTTAAAACGCCCAATAAAAATCTTGTGCGTATGATTTTAAAAATGGTTGTCTATAATAATCAAGATGAACTGTTGCCTGAAAAATGGGAAGTTGAGTATATATTACCACAAAAAAATGGAGTGACCGGTTTACAGAAAGCGTGGAGAATAAAGAAGTTAAAACGCATATAAATTATATAGGAAATAAAAATTCCTTTTGAAAGAAGATTGACAATTAAAGCTACAGAAAACTTTTTTTGAAAAAGAAAAAGACAAGCTATAAAAAAATCTAAAAATTAAATATGTTAGGGAGTTAATTCCAGATGATAAAAATGACTGGACTTTTTGAAGATATTGAAAAAAAGAAATAAAAAAAGTTGCAGAAGAACTTGTGAAAATTATTTATTACTTGGAATGGAGAATATGAATTTTTAAAGGAGAGAAATTTTTGGAAAGTTTTATTTTTTTAGGAATTATTTTACTGGTAGGAGCGATAACTAATAATAAATCTATTGTTTTTGCGACAATTTTTGTGCTGATTCTGAAATGTCTGTTTAATATTACTGAATATTTTAAAATAAAAGGAGTCAATATTGAAGGAATAATGACTCAATTTAGAAAGGAAGGGATAAACTGGGGAGTGCTAATAATTACAATTGCAATTTTAATCCCTATTGCAACTGGAGAAATTGGCTTTTCCCATCTGCTTTCCGCCTTTAAATCCCCAGTTGGATGGGTTGCAATTATAAGCGGAATTACAGTTTCAATCCTTTCTTCCAAAGGAGTCGGACTTCTTTCCGGGCAGCCTGAAATTACAGTTGCCCTTGTAATTGGGACAATAATGGGAGTTGTATTTTTTAAGGGAATTGCGGCTGGACCAGTTATTGCCAGTGGAATTACATTTTGTATTTTAAAGGTGCTGGAGTTATTTTTAAAACATTAATTTCACTTGAAATTACACAGCTGTTTAGCAGATTTACAAAAAAATGGAAAAAATTTAAAAAAAACAAAGAAAATGGTGTTGACAAAAACTATAGAGTATGGTATTATAAATAAGCTAGTTTATTCTGGTAATACCAATATTTTATTGGGAGGGATAGAAACAATGAGAGTACAAGTTATTTTTAGAGTGCACTGAAACTAAGTTGAGACATTATGTTACAACTAAAAAAACAAAAAAACTCATCCTGAAAGATTAGAAATGAGAAAATACAATCCAGTGCTTAAAAGACATTCTCTTTACAGAGAAGTTAAATAATCTCATAAAAAAATAGATAGGTCAGTAGTTCAATTGGTAGAGCGTCGGTCTCCAAAAACCGAAAGTTGCGGGTTCGATTCCTGCCTGGCCTGCCATTTTTATTTTTATGAGAATTTTTTTAATAAAGAAACTTAGTTGTATATGGTTTTTAAGGACTATTTATTTTTTTAGGTTAAATTTCTTTATTAAAGCAGGAGAATTTAGTTTTTTTAAAATTCTTGGATGATTCTAGGAGATAATTATGAGTAAATTTAATTTAAAAGGATGCTATCGGGAATTTACGTGAAGAATATAAAAAAATATATTGGCCGGATAAAATTGAAATTTATCACGTTACTGTAATCGTGATCTTGATGACAGCTTTTATAGCTATATATACACTTCTTTTTGATACAGCATTTAATTTTGTGCTGGCAAAAATAAGTGATATTCTAAGAAATATTTTAGGAGGCGCGTAAAGTGACTGAAGCAAATGAAAAAGTTGAAGATGAAGTTGCATACGAAAAAAAATGGTATATAATTCACACTTATTCTGGTTACGAAAAAAAAGTGGCTGCTGACTTGGAAAAAAGAATAGAGTCGCTTGACTTGACAGATAGGGTTTTTAGAATTTTAGTGCCTGAAGAAGAGGTACTGGAGGAAAAACGTGGAAAAATGGTAAAAGTTCCAAGAAAACTTTTTCCAAGCTACGTAATGATAGAAATGCTTTCTGTTAGGGAAGAAAATGAATTAGGACTGGGATATCGTGTTGACAGTGATGCCTGGTATGTAATAAGAAATACTAATGGAGTTACTGGATTTGTCGGAGTTGGAAGTGATCCAATACCGTTGTCTGATGAAGAAGCCACAGATTTACTTTCTAAAATTGGAATTGATATTGACGGGGAGGAAAAAACTCCAAGACTTGATATTAATTTTAAAGTTGGTGAAGTTGTTACTGTTAAAGGTGGTTCATTTGATGGACAACAGGGAGAAATTTCAGAAATTGACCATGAACATGGTAAAATAAAAGTAATGCTTGAAGTGCTGGGGCGTTTGACTCCTGTGGAAGTAGAGCATACTGAAATAGAAAAAAATAGATTATTAAAATTTAAAAAAACAGAAAAAAATATTATTTTTAAAGAGAAGTATTATTAAAGAATAACAATTAGCGAAATTTTAATTTGAAAGAAAAAGTGGGAGATTTTTAAAAAAATTCAATTACCACAGAGGAGGAAAAATGGCTAAAGAAGTAATCGGAAAGATTAAATTACAATTAGAAGCGGGGAAAGCAAATCCTGCACCACCAGTAGGGCCTGCATTAGGACAACATGGGGTAAATATTGCAGAATTCTGTAAATCATTCAACGCTCAAACACAAGATAAAATGGGATTTGTAATTCCAGTAGAAATTACTGTATATGCAGATAGAAGTTTTACATTTGTATTAAAAAAACACCGCCTGCATCAGACTTTATTGAAAAAAAGCGGCTAAAGTTAAAAAAGGTGCTGGAAATTCATTAAAAGAAGTTGCTGGAACTATAACTAAAGCTCAATTACAAGAAATTGCAGAAACTAAAATGCCAGATTTAAATGCTGGAAGTGTTGAAGCGGCTATGAACATTATTGCAGGAACTGCAAGAAGTATGGGAATTAAAAATTTCTGAATAATTAATATTAAAAATAGAGATAAGAAATAAAGAATTAAACGATTATTAGAACAAGTGGAAGGTTATAAAACCAATGACCACAGAGGAGGAAATAATAAATGGCAAAAAGAGGAAAAAGATACGATAACATTTCTCAAAAAGTAGATAAAATGAAAGTTTACACACCAGAAGAAGCATTGGATTTAGTTTTTGAAACTAAAAGTGCAAAATTTGTGGAAACAGTAGAATTAGCAATTAGATTGGGAGTAGATCCAAGACATGCTGATCAGCAAGTAAGAGGTACAGTTTCATTACCAAACGGAACAGGTAAGACAGTAAGAATCTTGGCTATCACAAGTGGAGAAAATATTGATAAGGCATTGGCAGCAGGAGCAGATTTTGCTGGAGATGATGAATATATTAACAAAATCCAAGGTGGATGGCTTGATTTTGACTTAGTAATTGCTACACCTGACATGATGCCTAAATTAGGAAGATTAGGAAGAATCTTAGGAACTAAAGGACTTATGCCTAACCCTAAATCAGGAACAGTTACAACAAATATTGAACAAACAGTTCAAGAATTTAAAAAAGGAAAAGTTGCATTTAAAGTTGATAAATTAGGATCAATTCACTTACCAATCGGTAAAGTTGATTTTACAAAGGAAGCTATCGTAGAAAACTTCAAAGTAGCATTAGATCAAATTATCAAATTAAAACCAGCTACTTCAAAAGGACAATATTTAAGAACAGTTGCAATCTCATTAACTATGGGACCTGGAATTAAAGTTGATCCATTATTGGCTGGAGCATTTGTTGCTAAATAGTAAATAATCTTATATAATATATAAATTACCGGATGGATTTTTTTCTGTTCGGTAATTTAAAAAAATATAAAAAAATTAATAATAAATTTTTTTAAAATATACTTGCAATTTTTGTAAAAGTTATTGTATAATAATACATATTGGTTTATAATCATATAAATCATACAAAGTAAATATAACCAAAGACAGTAGGTAGAATTTTTGATTCTTTAAACCCTACCGAGGTAAATATTATTACAAATAGATATTAAAAATTAAATAATAGATATTTTTTTATAATATGATACCTCTGGGCTTATTGTTTTTGTTTCAGAGGTTTTTATTATAAGGAGGTGAAATGAATTGCCAGCACAAGAAAAATTAGAAGTTGTAAAAAGTCTAGTTGAAAAATTAAAAGATGCTAAAGCGGTAGTATTTGTTGATTATAAAGGGATTAGTGTTAATGAAGATACTGAACTTCGTAAAAATGCTAGAGAAGCAGGAGTAGAATACTTTGTTGCTAAAAACAGATTATTTAAAATAGCATTGAAAGAAGCAGGATTTGACACAGATGTTGATGATTTATTGGAAGGAACTACATCATTCGCAATAGGATATGAAGATGGAGTTGCACCATCTAAATTAGTTTTTGATTTTGGGAAAAAATTAAAAGATAAATTAACAATTAAAGGTGGATTACTAGAAACTGGAAGAGTTGAAGTATCTACTGTTGAAGCATTGGCTAAATTACCATCTAGAGATGAATTACTTGGTCAAATTGCTTACGGATTGTTGTCGCCAGTTAGAATGTTGGCTGTGGCATTGACAAATGTTGCAGAACAAAAAGGAAACTGGAGCAAAGCAGCTGAATAATTGAATGAAAATATTAATAAACTAAAAATAATAAAAAAATAAACAAATTAAGAAGAAAATTAGGAGGAAATAAAAATAATGGCATTTAATAAAGAACAATTTATAGAAGATTTAAAAGCTATGTCTGTATTAGAATTAAAAGAAGTAGTTGAAGCTATTGAAGAAACATTTGGAGTATCAGCTCAACCAGTAGCAGTTGCAGGAGGAGCAGCAGCAGGAGCAGCAGCTGAAGAAAAAACTGAATTTGATGTAGTATTAGTATCTGCAGGAGGAACTAAATTAGCAGTAATTAAAGAAGTAAGAGGAATTACTGGATTAGGGACTTAAAGAAGCTAAAGAATTAGTTGAAGCTGGCGGAAAAGCAGTTAAAGAAGGAGTTTCTAAAGAAGAAGCTGAAGAAATTAAAGGTAAATTAGAAGCTGCAGGAGCAACTGTAGAAGTTAAATAGTCAAAATCAAATTAATAGTTAAGACACTCTTAGACATTACAGAGAGTGTCTTTTTCCACTATAAAAACTTTAAGGTTGAATAGACAATTTATTCTTTTTTTGTATTAATTTTTAGAGATAAAAAAATAGGTCAAAACAAATTCATATATGTAATATGGCAAAGCTGCTTGTAAAAAGAATATGGACATTGAAAAAAATAGATTGTTTTTTTAGGTAAATTTGATTATTTTTTTAAATAGTTAAATTGGAAAAAAAGTAGTTTTTGGTATAATAACTTTAAGACTAAATATAGAGGTTCAAATGTTTAAAAACAGAAGTATTTTTTTAGTCTATTTTTTTAGTTTTTTTATAATATAATTGATGTAATTTTTATAGGTAAAAAAAGTTATATTGTATTAGATTTATTTGGAATGCAGAATTTTGCAGTTTCCAGAAGGTTGCCATTTTTATGGGAACAACTCACGTGATATAAAAATAACAAATCGAAATTATGAGAACATTTTTTTAGATGAGGTTTAAATTTAGAAGTTTATAAAAGTTTAATTTTTTTGATTTGAATTGATGAAGAATATGTTCTTTATTAGGAGGAATTTTTAAATGAACAAACTTATTGAAAGATATAGTTTCGGAAAAAAATAGTAGATAGAGGGAAATGCCGCACTTTTTAGAATTTCAGTTAAATTCTTATGAAGATTTTTTTGCAGACTAAAGTGCCACCTCAAAAAGAGAAAATAAAGGTTTTTGAAGCGATCTTTAATGAAATTTTTTTCCAATTGAATCCAGCAATGGGTTATTGAAATTAGAATACTTATGGTATGAAATTCATGATAATGATGAGCCTTTAAATGATGAATTGGAATGTAAAAAAAGAGGTAAAACGTATTCTGGTCAATTAAAAGTTAGATTGAAATTAACTAACAAGAGAACAGGAGAAATTCAGGAAACATTAGTTCATTTTGGAGATATACCGCTTATGACTAATAAAGCAACGTTTATTGTAAATGGTGCAGAAAGAGTTGTTATTTCCCAATTACACAGATCACCAGGGATCACTTTTAACAAGGAATTGAATATTCAAACAGGAAAAGATGTGTTTATTGGGAAAATTATCCCTTATAAAGGAACATGGCTTGAATTTGAAACTGACAAGAATGATATTTTAAATGTAAAAATTGATAGAAGAAAGAAAGTTTTATTGCCTGTTTTCCTTAAAGCAGTTGATTTTTTCCATACTAACGAAGAAATTATGAATAATTTTTTTGAGCTAAAGGAAGTGGAATTATCAGAACTTTATTCAAAAATATAAAGATACTGAACTTGAAGAAGTTTTACGTTCAAAAACTGGAGGGAAGTTTTGTAAGAGAAGATATTTTGGATGAAGAAACTGGGGAATTTGTCGCTGAAGCCGAAGAAATCATCGACATACCTGTTATTCAAAAAATAATAGATGCAAAGGTAGAAAAATTAAGTATTTGGGAAGTAAAACCTGAAGATAGAATAATTGCAAATGCTTTGGTACATGATAGCACTAAAAATAGTGATGAAGCGGTTATCGAAGTGTTTAGAAAATTACGTCCAGGGGATTTAGTAACTGTTGACAGTGCCAGATCGCTTGTTAAGCAGATGTTCTTTAATCCGCAAAGATATGATTTGGCAGATGTTGGAAGATATAAAGTTAATAAAAGATTAAAACTAGATGTTCCAGCAGATGTAATTGTATTGACAAAGGAAGATGTTTTGCAAACTATTGAATATGTGAAAAATCTTGTAAGCGGAGAAGGATTTACAGATGACATTGATAATTTGTCAAATAGACGTGTAAGAGGCGTTGGAGAGCTGCTTTCTATTCAAATAAAAGGTGGAATGCTGAAAATGTCTAAAATGGTCAGAGAAAAAATGACAATTCAAGATATTACAACATTGACTCCACAAAGTTTGTTAAATACAAAACCTCTAAATGCACTAATTCTTGAGTTTTTTGGAAGTGGACAATTGTCACAATTTATGGATCAGTCAAATCCGTTATCTGAATTGACTCATAAGAGAAGAATTTCAGCGTTAGGACCTGGAGGACTTTCGAGAGATAGAGCGGGATTTGAAGTTCGGGACGTTCATAATTCGCATTATGGAAGAATCTGTCCAATAGAAACTCCAGAAGGACCGAATATTGGACTTATCGCTTCACTTTCAACTTATGGAAAAGTTAATAAATATGGATTTATTGAAACTCCGTTTGTAAAAATAAACGATGGAAAAGCCGATTTTAATGATATTAGATATTTAGCAGCTGATGAAGAAGAAGGATTATTTATCGCCCAAGCAGATACGCCAATTGACAAGAATGGAAATTTCTTGACTGATGAAGTTGTTTGCCGTTATGGGGATGAAATTGTGCATATTGACAAGTCAAAAGTTGATATTCTAGATGTGTCGCCAAAACAATTAGTGTCTGTTTCAGCGGGATTAATACCATTTTTGGAACACGATGATGCCAATCGTGCGTTAATGGGATCAAATATGCAACGTCAAGCAGTACCTTTATTAAAAACAGAAGCACCTTATGTTGGAACTGGACTTGAAAGAAAAGTTGCTGTGGATTCAGGGGCAGTTATTACTTCAAAGGCAGCTGGAACTGTAACTTTTGTAGATGCAAGAAAGATTGTTGTAACTGATGAAGATGGAAAAGAATATTCTCATAGATTACTAAACTTTGAAAAATCTAACCAGTCAATGTGTTTACATCAAAAACCGATTATTGATTTGGGAGATAAAGTTCAAAAGGGAGATATTATTGCAGATGGACCATCTACTGCAGGCGGGGATTTAGCATTAGGTAAAAATATCCTGCTAGCATTTATGCCTTGGGAAGGATATAATTTTGAAGATGGAATCCTTATTTCAGAAAGACTTAGAAAAGATGATGTATTTACTTCAATTCATATTGAAGAATTTGACATTGAAGCGAGAACTACAAAATTAGGTGATGAGGAAATTACAAGGGAAATTCCTAATGTTTCTGAAGAAGCTTTGAGAAATCTTGATGAAAATGGAATTATAAGAATCGGAGCACACGTAACTCCTGATGATATTTTAGTTGGAAAAGTAACTCCTAAAGGGGAAACTGAGCCGCCAGCAGAAGAAAAACTATTACGTGCAATTTTTGGGGAAAAGGCAAAAGATGTAAGAGATACTTCATTAAGACTTCCTCATGGAGTAAAAGGGACTGTTGTAGATGTACTTGAGCTGTCTAAAGAAAACGGAGATGACTTGAAGGCTGGAGTAAATAAATTAATTAGAATTTACATTGCTGAAAAAAGAAAAATAATGGTTGGGGATAAAATGTCTGGACGTCATGGAAACAAAGGGGTAATCTCAAGAGTACTGCCAATTGAAGATATGCCGCATTTGGAAGATGGTACACCAATTGATGTTTGTCTTAACCCACTTGGAGTGCCATCTCGTATGAATATTGGACAGGTACTGGAAGTTCACTTGGGACTTGCAATTGGAGATATTGATAAATATATCGCAACGCCAGTATTTGATGGTGCAAGTGAAGACGATGTAAAAAATTACTTGGAAGAAGCTGGATACAGCAGAACTGGTAAAGTAAAACTAATAGACGGAAGAACTGGACAGCCATTTGACAACCCGGTAACAGTTGGACGTATGTATATGCTAAAACTTCACCACTTGGTAGAAGACAAAATGCATGCCAGAGCAATTGGACCATATTCACTTGTTACTCAACAGCCACTTGGAGGAAAAGCCCAATTTGGTGGACAAAGACTTGGAGAAATGGAAGTCTGGGCATTGGAAGCCTACGGTGCATCAAATATTTTACAAGAAATGCTTACAGTTAAATCAGATGACATCAGTGGAAGAACAAAAACTTATGAAGCCATCGTAAAAGGACAAGAAATGCCAGAAGCAGATGCTCCAGAATCATTTAGAGTATTAATTAAAGAATTCCAGTCACTTGGGCTAGATGTAGCTCTTTATGATAAAGATGGGGAACAAATTGAATTAGATAAAAATGTAGATGCTTAGTGAAAAAAATATTTTTTTGGGAACTGAAATTTTTGCATATAAATTTTTAGTTTAAAAAAACAAATATAGAAAAAGTTTTTCCCACTTTACTTTTTCAAAAAAAGTGGAATAAAGAATTGAGGAGTCTTATTAAATGAGTATAAGAGATTTTGACAGTATTCAAATAAAATTGGCATCGCCAGAAAAGATTTTGGAATGGTCTTATGGTGAAATTACGAAAGCCGAAACAATAAATTATAGAACATTAAAGCCTGAAATGGATGGATTATTCTGTGAGAGAATATTTGGACCATCTAAGGATTATGAGTGTGCCTGTGGGAAGTATAAGAGAATGCGTTATAAAGGCATGGTATGTGAAAAATGTGGTGTTGAAGTGACAACTTCAAAGGTTAGACGTGAAAGAATGGGACATATTAAACTTGCTACACCGATTGCACATATCTGGTATTCTAAAGGTACACCTAACAAAATGAGTCTTTTGTTGGGGATTAGTACGAAGGAATTGGAGTCAGTTTTGTATTTTTCAAGATATATTGTAACTGATCCTGGAGAAACTGGGCTTGAAAAAGGTCAAATTTTGACAGAAAGAGAATATAAATTGCATGAAAGTCAATTTAAAGGTGAGTTTACAGCAAAAATGGGTGCTGAAGGAGTTTTAACCTTACTTGAGGAAATTGATTTGCATGAATTGGAAAGTAAACTTCAAAATGAGATGGATGTGGAACATTCTACACAAAAAAGAAGAAAAGTTATAAAAAGATTAAAAGTAGTAAGAGATTTGATAGAAGCTGGAAATAGACCTGAATGGATGATTTTTAACTGTATTGCCAGTTATTCCAGCTGATTTAAGACCGATGGTTCAATTAGATGGTGGAAGATTTGCTACTTCTGACTTGAATGATTTGTATAGAAGAGTAATTAATAGAAATATCAGGCTTAAAAAATTGATGTCAATTAAAGCTCCTGAAATTGTAATAAAAAATGAAAAGAGAATGTTGCAGGAAGCTGTGGATGCGTTAATTGATAATGGTAGACGTGGAAAACCAGTTGTTAATCAAAGCAACAGGGAATTGAAATCACTTTCTGATATGTTAAAGGGGAAACAAGGACGTTTTAGACAAAATCTATTGGGAAAACGTGTGGATTATTCAGGAAGATCGGTTATTGTCGTTGGACCAAGCTTGAAAATGAATCAATGTGGATTGCCTAAAAAGATGGCGCTTGAACTGTATAAGCCATTCTTGATGAGAGAGCTTGTAAAAAGGGAATTGGCTTCAAATATTAAAGTTGCTAAGAAAATGGTTGAAGAAGAAGATGAAAATGTATGGGAATTGATTGAAGAAATTATTAAAAATCACCCAGTACTTTTAAATCGTGCTCCGACATTGCACAGACTTTCAATTCAAGCATTTGAGCCAATTTTGATAGAAGGAAAAGCTATTAGACTGCATCCGCTTGTATGTTCTGCATTTAATGCGGATTTTGATGGTGACCAAATGGCAGTTCACCTGGTATTGTCACAGGAAGCGCAGATGGAAGCAAAATTACTTATGCTTGCAACAAATAACATTATAGCTACATCAAATGGTGGACCAATAGCAGTTCCGTCACAAGATATGGTAATGGGATGCTATTATATGACAAAAGAGAAAAAAGGTTCAATGGGAGAAGGGAAACTATTTTCTAGCAGAAATCAATTAATTACTGCTTATCAAAATGGAAAAGTGTCTGTTCATGCTATAGTAAAAGTTAGAGTAGACGGTAATTTGATTGAAACAACGCCAGGAAGATTGATGTTTAATTTGATCTTGCCAAAAGAAGTTAGAAATTATGGAATTACGTTTGGTAAAAAAGAATTGAAAAATCTGATCGCTGAACTTTATAAGAGATATGGATTTGAAAAAACTTCAAAATTACTGGATGATATTAAAGAGTTTGGATACCATTACGGTACACTTGCTGGAATCACAGTTGGAATTGAAGATTTGAAGATTCCTGAAACTAAGAAGGAAATACTTGAAAATGCTGAAAAAAGTGTGGCAGAAGTTGAGAAGCAATATAAAGCTGGAGAAATTATCAATGAAGAAAGATACAGAAAAACAGTGGGTATTTGGTCAGAAGCTACTGAAAAAGTAACAAAAGATATGATGGATAACCTTGATGAATTTAATCCAGTTTACATGATGGCAAATTCAGGAGCCAGAGGGTCAATTGCGCAAATGCGTCAACTTGGTGGAATGCGTGGACTTATGGCGGATACGCAAGGTAGAATCATTGAAATGCCGATTAAAGCCAACTTTAGGGAAGGTCTTAACATCTTGGAATTCTTTATGTCGTCACATGGAGCGAGAAAAGGTCTTGCCGATACAGCATTAAGAACGGCGGATTCAGGATATTTGACAAGAAGGCTTGTTGATATTTCGCACGAAGTTATTGTAAATCATGATGACTGCGGATGTGAACATGGAATTGTCGTAACGGACTTGATGGATGCTGGAGAAGTTATCGAAAAATTAAGTGAAAGAATTTATGGAAGAAATTTGGCGACAGATTTAGTTCATAATGGAGAAGTTATTGCGACTAGAAATACTTTGATTGATGATGAATTGATTAAAAAAATTGAAGAATTGGATATTCGTGAAGTGGAAATCAGAACACCTTTGACTTGTAAATTGGAAAAGGGAGTTTGTAAGAAATGTTATGGATTGGATCTTTCTAACCATAAGGAAATCTTGAAAGGGGAAGCAGTTGGAGTTATTGCGGCTCAATCAATTGGAGAACCTGGTACACAGCTTACAATGCGTACTTTCCATACTGGAGGAGTTGCCACAGCGGCTTCAGTTCAATCTGACTACAAGTCGGATATTGCTGGAAAAGTTAAGTTTAGAGGTATTTCTACACTTTTAGATAAAGAAGGAAAAGAAATCGTTGTTTCTCAAAATGGACGTTTAATAATAGGAAAACATAGATATGAAATTCAATCTGGTTCAATTTTACATGTAAAAGATGGAGATGAAGTTAAAAAAGGACAAATCCTAGTTGAATTTGATCCTTATCAAACGCCGATTATTACATCTGAAGAAGGTAAAGTGGAATTTAGAGATATTTATGTAAGAGAGAACATTGACGTAAAATATGGAGTTACTGAAAAAGTAGCTATAAAACCTGTGGAAAGCAGCGATGTAAACCCTAGAATCATAATTTACACAAAGGATGACAGAAGAGTGGAATATGCGGTTCCTTATGGGGCATATCTAATGGTAAATGAAGGAGATTATGTTAAAAAAGGTCAAACTATTACAAAAATCTTGAAAACAGGAGAAGGAAATAAAGATATTACTGGAGGTCTTCCTCGTGTGCAAGAATTGTTTGAAGCAAGAAATCCTAAAGGAAAAGCTATCTTGTCGGAATTTGCAGGGCGTGTTGTATTCTCGGATAAGAAGAAAAAGGGTATGAGATTAATATTGATTGAAGATCCTGAAACTGGGGAATTAATTCAAGAATATACAGTTCCTGTGGGAGAACATCTGGTTGTAACTAATGAAATGCTGATTGAAAAAGGTGCTAAAATTACAGATGGACCAGTTTCGCCTCACGATATTTTGAAAATTAAAGGGCTTGTGGAAGCACAGCAATTTATACTTGAGTCTGTACAGCAAGTTTATCGTGAACAAGGAGTTGCGGTTAATGACAAGCATATTGAAATAATCGTAAAACAAATGTTCCAAAAAATTAAGATTAAGGAAGCTGGAGATTCATTATTCCTTGAAGATGAATTAATTGATAAGAAAATTGTGGAACGTGAAAATGAAAAACTTATTGCAAATGGAAAACGTCCTGCAACTTACGAACCTGTAATACAAGGTATTACAAAAGCGGCAGTAAACACAGAAAGTTTCATTTCTGCATCATCATTCCAAGAAACAACAAAAGTTCTTGCAAATGCTGCAGTTGAAGGAAAAACAGATAGACTTGAAGGGCTTAAGGAAAATGTAATTATTGGTAAGAAAATACCAGGAGGTACTGGTTTCAAAGATTACAAATATCTGGATGCGACTTTGAAAAGTGATATTGCCGAAGAAATTGAAACAGAGGCAGAAACTGATGCGGATGGAATAAATGAAGAAATTGAAACAGTTTCAGATTTATCGGATAAATCAGTAGAAACTGTGGAAAATTCAGAAGAAACAGAAGTTTAATAAGAATTAAATTAGGTGACTGGCAAAAATCTTTTGTAAATTAAAATAATTTGTCAGTTGCTTATTTGAAAATGAAAAATGCTTAATGCTAAATTCCATTATAAAGTAGAGAGAAATCTGCTATTAAATGGAAAAATAGTTTAAGATTTAGAAAATAGGAAAATAAATTGGATGAATAGGGGAATTTATAAATATGAATTTCCCTTATTCACTTAAAAATAAAGGTGGTTTCTTAATGAAAGGAAAACTATTTATCGTTTCAGGGCCTTCAGGCTCAGGAAAATCAACAGTCACAAAATTAGTAAAAAGATAGATTAAATATCCCATTATCAATATCAGCTACAACTCGCAAGCCAAGAAATGGAGAAATCGACGGAAAAGATTACTTCTTCTTAACTAAGGAAACTTTTGAACAAAAAAATAAAAAAATGATGAATTTTATGAATATGCAAATGTTCACGGCAATTATTATGGAACATTAAAGGAAGTTGTGGAAAGCAACTTGAATAAAGGATTAAATGTAATTTTGGAAATTGATGTTCAAGGTGCATTAATTGCGAAGAAAAAGAAAAAAGATGCTGTTTTGGTGTTTTTTTCGTACAAATGATATGGAAACACTTGAAAAAAGGCTTCGCAATAGAAATACTGACACAGAGGAAGTTATTCAGACACGTTTGAAAAATGCATTAAAAGAGCTGGAGTATGAAGAAAAATACGATTATACAATAATAAATAATGATATTGAAGAATCTTGCAGGGAATTAATAAATATTATTAATTTGTAAAGTTAATATAAATTCTAAAAATAATAGGAGAAATTATGAAAAAGGAAAAAAAATAACAATAGATGAATTATTGACTAAAGTACCTAATAAATACGAACTTGCAATTATTTCAGGAAAAAAATTGCAAAAAAAGAATTTGCTAAAGGAAAACCAAAAATCAGAAATAATGGATGAAGTTTTTTTAAGGACATTATGGAAGATGAAGTAGTAGTTATTAGAGAAAAGAATGAAGAAAACGAAGAAAATTAAAAAAATTTATTTGGAAAGTATTGACTATTTAAAAAAATACACTATACTAATAGTGTAGGTATTTTTTAGTGACTGTTTTGCGGAGGAATAGAATATAATGTTTTACAGTAAAAAAGAAATACAAAAGTTAATTGACAATCTGGACATCGTTCAAGTGATTGGTGAATATGTTAATTTGAAAAAGGCAGGTTCAGATTATAAAGGGTTATCTCCGTTTAAGGAGGAAAAGACTCCTTCCTTCACAGTCAGTCCAGTAAAAAAATATTTTTTAAAGATTTTTAGTACTCAAATTGGTGGAAATGTAATTTCGTTTTTATATGAAAAATTAATGACATTGGATTTATTCAAGCGGTGGAGGAATTGTCACAAAAGTATAATATTCCACTTAGAAAAAATAGGGGATATGAGGCAGTTAATCGGGAAACTGAGAAGAAAAAGGCTGTGAACAGGGAATATTTTGAAATAATGAAGGAAGCTCAGATATTTTTCAGGGAAAATATTGAGAAGTATGATGAAGCATTGGAATATATGAAGGAGAGGGATTTTTCGCTGGAGGAAATAAAAAAGTTTGGAATTGGATTTGCTTCGAGTTCACGAGATGACTTATTTCAATATTTATTAGAAAAAGATTTTCCAGAAGAAAAAAATAATGGAACTGGGACTTGCCAAAAGAAATGAAAATGGAGAAATCTATGACAGTTTCAGAAATAGGGTAATTTTTCCGATTTACAATGCGGATGCCCAAATTGTTGGATTTGGAGGTCGTATAATTGAGAAAAATACTAACTTGCCTAAATATCTAAATTCTCCAGATTCGCCTATTTTTAAAAAAGGAAATGAACTTTTTGGAATAAAGTACCGAGGGGAAAATATTAGAAAAAAAGGTTTTGCAATGCTGATGGAAGGTTATCTTGACGTGCTGACAGCCCAGAAACATGGGTTTGAAAATGCAGTAGCAAGTCTTGGAACGGCATTTACCGAAGAGCAGGCGGAACTTTTGAAGAGATATACAGATAAGGTGCTGATTTCGTATGATAATGATGAAGCGGGGAAAAATGCGATTGTAAAAGCTGGATATATTTTGAAAAAATATGATTTTGATGTAAAATGTCTGGTTATGGATGGAAGTGAGAAGGATCCTGATGAGTTTTTGAGAAAAAATGGGAAAAAGGCTTTTATAGAAGTTGTAAAAAAATCAGAAGAAATTTTTTTGACTTTTTGACAAGGGAAGCTTCAAAAGGATTTGGATCTGAATAATATAAATGGCGAGAAAAAAAGTTTATTGAAAGGTTAAAAGCCATTTTTTTCAAATATTACGAATAATCTTAGTAAAAATTTATATTTACAGCGATTGTCAGTTAATTTTGGAATTAATGACTTTGTATTGGAAGAATCGCTAAAAAAATATATCAGTTGAAACTTCAAAAAGAAAAAAAGAAAAGATCGTGGAAAGCCAGAAAGTCCAGTATAAAAAAAGTTAAAGGAAGACTTGAATATTGCATTGGAAGAACAGACGCTTATGTACATTCTGGAATTTTTACGATTCTGAAAGGAAAAGATGCGAAGAATTGTTAAATAAGGAATTTAGCCATTCTTTTGTTTAATGAGCTGATCAAAAAGTTGAAACTTGTAAACTTTTGATATAGTACAGCTTGATAAAAAAATGATATTAGCGAAGAAAGCAGGGAAGCTGTAACACAGTTAAAATTACGGGCAGATAAAGATATTAAGTATAAGGACAGTTACTTTTAAAGATAGATATTTTTATGGAAGTCTATTCTGGATGGTTTGAGCGGGAAATAAGAGAGGAAAGTAAAAAAATCAGAAGAAGAAAAATAATAAAATAAAAAAAATTGAATTAAAAAAATTGTTGTTAAAAAAATGAAAAAAATGTTAATAAAATTGAGGAAATAAAGAAATTATATGATGAATTTATATTGATAAGGAGACTGGGTTATGTCTGATAAAAAACAAAATTTAAAAAATAGTCTCGCAAATTTTATAAAACAGGCACGAGAGCAAAAAGTTGTAAGTTACGAAGAAATAAATTCTGTTTTGTCTATTGGATTTTCAACTGAAAAAATTGATCAGTTAATAAAAAAAGCTGACTGATGATGGTGTTCAAATCGTAGATACTATAAAGGAAAAAGGAAGATTTATTAAAAGTTCCTGAATCTCTGGAAGATATTGAGAAAATGGAATTATCAGATTTTGAGGATTCACATGATGAATTTGTAGAGAGTGAAATCGACGATTCGGAAGTGGATAAATTATTGCAGACAGATCTATTGAAAATGGCTGAAAGTATGGATGTGGATGAGCCAATAAAAATGTATTTAAGGGAAATTGGGCAAATTCCGTTACTTAGCTATGAAGAGGAAATTGATTATGCTCAAAGAGTTTTAAATGGAGAAGAGGAAGCCAAGCAGAAATTAATTGAATCAAATTTAAGACTTGTTGTCAGCATTGCAAAAAAACATACTAATCGTGGACTGAAAATGTTGGATTTAATTCAGGAAGGGAATATGGGGCTTATGAAGGCTGTGGAAAAATTTGAATATGAAAAAGGGTTCAAATTTTCAACTTATGCAACTTGGTGGATTAGACAGGCTATAACACGTGCGATTGCAGATCAGGGAAGAACAATAAGAATACCTGTTCATATGATTGAAACGATTAATAAAATTAAAAAGGAAAGCAGAATAATTCTTCAGGAAACTGGAAAGGAACCAACTGCAGAAGAACTGGCTAAAAAACTTGAGCTGCCTGTAGAAAAGGTAAAAAGTATTCTTGAAATGAATCAAGATCCAATCTCGCTGGAAACTCCAGTTGGAAGTGAAGAGGATAGTGAACTTGGGGATTTTGTGGAAGATGACAAATTTGCAAATCCTTATGATGCGACAACTAGAGTCCTTTTAAAGGAACAGCTTGATGAGGTGTTGAAAACATTGAATGATCGTGAAGAGATGGTACTTAGATATAGATATGGGCTGGATGATGGTTCTCAAAAGACTTTGGAGGAAGTTGGAAAAATCTTTAATGTAACGAGAGAACGTATCAGACAGATTGAGGTAAAGGCATTAAGAAAATTAAGACATCCGAGCAGAAGAAAAAAATTGGAAGATTATAGGAGCTAAAGTTATTATTTAGCTCCTTTTAGATATATTTAGCATAAAAAAATATTTAAATGGGTTAAATAAATGTAATTTCTGGAGCTGTATGTCATAAATAAAATAACAAATAAGGGGAGAAATGAATGTTAAAAAAAATTTTTGAAGATATTAGAAAAGAAGGGAAGTTTTAGTTTTGAGAAAAATCATTGAAAAATTACACAATGAGTGATGATGAGTTTTTTTGAGTTTCTAAAATTTATTCATCTGGAAAAATGTTCCTGAAGTTAGAAATTCGACTGATGGAAGTGATTTTATTGTACTGGAGGATGAAAATGTTTTTTTGTTGCGGAAAAAGACATTATAAAGTCATATTTGGAAAAATATAAAGGAAAAATATGAGGAATTTGAGAAAAAGAGCGAAAGTGAAAAGGGAAAATGAGGAATTAATTGACAAGTATTTGAAAAATCGCTGTAAAGGAAAGTCTGCTTTTATTCAAAAATATGGATTTTCATTTTTTTAGATACGGTTCAGGAGGCTACGCTAGGAATTATGTCAGGGGCTGAATTACTATAATCAAATTATGGAAATTACAAAAGGAGCCTGAATTTTTTTATAAAAAAATTTTTGCTGTAAAATATATTTTAGAATTTCAGAAGAATTTATTAAAAAGATATTAAATCTTCAGAATTATCGTATATTTTGTATTTGAAAGTAAAAAGTGGATAAAAAGCATGGGACTTTCAATGGAGGAAATAAGCAGACAGATGAATGTCTCAACAGAATATATTGAGCAGCTGGAAATGCTGTTTGATGAAGTTGAGCCTGAAGAATTGATGGAAAATACGCAAGTATTTGAAAAAGCTGATAAAATTACACAAATGTATATTTTAGAAAAATATTCCGAAAAAAATTAAATTATTTGGATGAGCAAATTTTAGTCATGACTTACGGGACTTGATGATAAAGTTTATACAGAAAAGGAAATTGCGAGATCATTGAATATTGCAAAAACATAATGTGAAAAATTTTAAAGGAAAAAGGCACTTAATAAACTTTCCATTGATATGATGAGAAATGATTTTTGTGGAAAAATAGCGAAGAGGCAAATTATACGGTAAATTAATAGAATTTTTTTAGGAAATTGGGATTTTGAAACAAGGAGATTTGTTTGCTTTGTGAAAAATATAGCGAAACTTTATTTGAAATCGAACTCAAAAAAACTATGATTGTTTTAAGTTTATATGATTTTTTTAATAGTTTAATTTTTGAATGGATTCGAGTATAAAAATGAAAATACTTGATGCAAAAAGGTTGAGAAGATAGGAAAATTATAAAATAGAAAAAAACTGTGAAAGGAAATAAAAAAATTATGAAATTATGGCAAATAATGGGAGAACTGCAGACAATTTTTCAGTCCAAAAAAATAGCGGAAGAATGGGATAATGTCGGGCTTCTTGTGGGGGATAACACTAAAGAAATAAATAAAGTCCTATTTTGTCTGGATGTGACGGAGAAAGGCTGTGCAGAAAGGCTGTGGATAACAATGTGGATTTGATAATTTCACATCATCCAGTTATTTTTTTCAGGATTGAAGAAAAATTACAAATGAAACTGTGCATGGGAGAAAAAAATTTTAAAACTGATAGAAAATAAAATAGCAGTTTATTCAATTCATACAAATTCAGATTTTTGCAATAAATGGGACTAAAATGATTTTTATAATGGATAAATTGAATTTGGATGGTGAAAAAAAGTAATTTTTTTAATGAACATGAATTTGAAGATTATAATCCGATAAAAGAATAAAATGGAGCATGTTCATGGCGGGACTTGCCAGAATTAAAATATTAAATGAAAAAATGAAACTTGGGGATTTAATAGAAAGAATAAAGGATTCGCTTGGGATAAGCTATGTGAGATATGTTGGGAATAAAAATTCTTATGTGAGAAAAATTGGGCTTGTTACAGGTGGTGGAAGTTCGTTTATGTACGAAGTGGCAAATAAGATAGATGTATTTTTAACTGGGGATTTGAGATACCACGAGGCTCTGGATGCTTTGGAGGAAGGGCGAATTTTGGTTGATATTGGGCATTTTGAAAGTGAATATCTGTTTGTGGATATGATGGAGCAGGAAATGGGAAAATTTTTTAAAGGGGAAATGATACGTCACTTTGAAGATGAAGTATTTAAGTTAGGATAAAAATTACTTTTAAAAAAAAATAGAAATAAATCTAAAAAAATATACTAAAAATTAGCCAAAAAAATTTTTGAATATTTAAGACAAAGTGCTATAATATCTATATAATTTCAAAAAAATTTGGTAATCAAAATATACTTAAACTTGGGAAAATTTAGAAAATTTTTTTACATAATTTAACAGGAAAGTCTATGATTTCTGTAAGTGAGATTAGCTGAATTAATAAGAATTATGTAAATTTAAAGTTTGAGGATTATGATTTTGGAGGAATTTACTGTAGTTTTTTTGAAACAAATAATAGAAAAGGAAGGTATATTTTTATGACAAATATAGCAAAGATGAAAGCAGGATGGTATAGCAAGTTTAAAGCCTTTGGGCCTGGTATTCTTATGGCTTCGGCGGCTATTGGGGGATCTCATATTGTGGCATCTACGCAAGCGGGTGCATTATACGGATGGCAACTGGCAATTATTGTAATTTTAGTAAATGTTTTTAAATATCCGTTTTTTTCCGTTTTTGGAACTCAATATACTTTAGAAAGAAAGAAATCGTTAATTGAAGGTTATGAGGAAAAAGGAAAGATTTATTTATGGGTATTTTTCATTATGAATATATTTTCAGCAATTATTAATATTGCAGCAGTAGGTATTTTGACAGCGGCAATTTTGGCAAATATCTTGAAATTGACAATTTTACCTAGTCTTACACCTGCAGCGATGGCTTCAATGATTAATATGCTTACTACAATTGTTCTTGTGGGATCACTTGCAATGATGATATTTGGAGGTTATAAGCTTTTAGACAGTTCATCGAAATTTATTGTTGTTTCATTGACAATAGCGACAGTTGTTGCTGTTATTATAGCATTATTTAAGCATCACCCTATGGCGCCGAATTTTGTAGCTCCATCTCCATGGAAATTAAAGGCATTGCCATTTATCATATCATTAATGGGATGGATGCCTGCACCGATTGAGATTTCAGCAATTAATTCGATGTGGACTGTTGAAAAGCAGCATGAAATGAAAGTGCCACGTAAAATTGCAATGCTTGACTTTAATGTAGGTTATTTTGTTACAACAATATTAGCCTTTGTATTTTTAGCGCTTGGAGCATTGATTCAGTATGGTACAGGAACTGCGATTAAAGGAGCAAGTGCAGCTTATATTACTCAATTTATAAAAATGTACTCAAGTGTAATCGGAAACTGGTCAGGACTTCTTATTGCATTTATCGCATTTATGTGTATTTTTGGTACGACAATTACAGTTGTGGACGGTTATTCACGTGCAAATGCTGAAACTTTACGTTTGATTCGTAAGCAAAAGGAAATAACAACTGCACATTTCAATACTTGGATGATCGTAACTGTAATTTTAGCAATGATTATAGTATTTTTCTTTGCTGGAAATGTGGCTGCAATGATGAATTTTGCAATGATATTTTCATTTGTTTCAGCTCCTGTTTATTCTTACCTTAATTTCTCACTTGTTAAGGATAACAGTAAACTGCCTGTCTGGCTATGGTTTTTGTCAGTTGCAGGAATTGTATATTTAGCAGGATTCACAATATTTTTTTCCTTGTTTATTTATCAGGAATTTTTAAAATAAATAAAAAAATAATGTATTTTTTTAAGTCGGGATTTTTCCCGATTTTTTTCTTTTTTATACTGTTTCTTTATTTAAATGGTGAACTGATCTATGAAATTTCCTTGAAAAGAATAAAGAACATATAAAAATAGAACTTCTATTTTTAAATGAGTTTAGTACAATCCTAATTTTTACTTAGCTGTTATTAGTTTGGCTGAGCATGTTTTAATGGCAAAATAAATTGAAAAAAATAAGTTTGATGTTATAAAAAAATTATGATATAATGTTCTTTAGAAAAAAATTATCAGATATGAAAAGAGGAAAGAAAAAGGAAATGAGAAAAAAAGTAAAAATTGGCATTAAAAAGTAAAAAAATAGTGTTGTCTATGGCATTTTTGGCTATGTCGGCGTTTTCATTTGCTGATGGCGAGAATTATCATGATTACAAGGCATTGTTAATTGGAGATGTGAATGGAAATATTATAAAGGAAGACAACAGTTTGGCAGTTCGACCTTTGGCATCAGTTACAAAAATTATGACATCAATATTGACATTAGATAAAATAAAATCAGGGCAAATTTCCTATGATGATAAGGTAACAGTTTCATCAAAAGCGGCTTCAGTTCCTTACGGAGTAAAATTGACTGCTGGAAAACAGTATACAGTAAGAGATTTGTTAAAGGCTACAATTATAAAGTCATCAAATAACGCTGCTTATGCACTTGCTGAATATGTGGGAGGAGATGTGCCGAGTTTTGTGCGTTCAATGAATGAAAAGGCAAGAAGTTATGGGTTAGATTCGCTTAGATATTGTTCTCCAAACGGATTGCCGCCTAGTTATACAGGTTCTTGCATGGATCAGGGAAATGCACGTGATTTGTATAAATTAGCTCAAATAACGTTAAAAGATTATAGCGATTATTTAAATTTTTCAAAAAATAAAGTAGATTACATTGACAATGGAAATACAAAAGTGACTTCTACAAATACTCTTCTGGGAAATGTGCAAGGAGTAGACGGATTAAAGACAGGTTATCACGATGCTGCAGGTTCAAATATTGTATTGACGGCAAATAGGGGCGATGATAGAATGATAGCTGTCATTTTAGGTTCAAATCATGCGAAGGATAGAAATGCAATTGGGGCAAGAGAAATAAATGATTATTATATAGATGGATATGCAAAGAAAAATAGTGGAAACAGTTATGCTTATACAGGCAATAATAATGGAAGCAATAATAACAGCAATAGCAGCAGTAAGAATAGACGTGATCATAACAATAGCCAAAAATAGCAATAGCGACAGCTTTCAATAATGATAATGAGTCCAACAATAACAGCAATGCTGAAAATAACGCTGATCAGAAGGGCAATAAAATAGAGCAGTTCTTTAATTCAATTTTTGGTAAAAAAATAATAATAATAATCCAGCAAGGAAAATGAAAATTATAAGTAGAAATGATATAGTGGCAGTGGCAAAAATAGGTGAAAAAAAAATACAATTTGTATCCTACAAAAGATGTGGAAATAACTGCAACTCAACGGCCAGTTTTGACTTATACAGTAAACTTGAAATCCTGGAGTGAATAAAAAAATAGCAGGGGTAAAATTGTAGGAACTTATGTTGCAACTGATGGAACGTTGACGTATAGTGGAGAGTTAATTATGAAATAATAAAAAAAGAGCTGTTTTTATAACGGCTCAATTTTATTTTTATTAAAATAAATAGATAACGGAAAGGAAGAAAAAAATGTCTATCGGAGTATTTGATTCAGGAATCGGAGGGCTTACTGTATTAAAGGAAATTAGAAAAGTTTTGCCAGATGAAAAAATATATTATCTTGGAGATACGGCAAGAGTTCCGTATGGTGAAAAGACAAAAGAGCTGATTATAAGATATTCAAAGGAAATCGTTGAATTTTCTGCTGGAAAAAAATGTGAGCGCTATTGTAGTAGCTTGTAATACAGCCACTGCGCTTGCATTAAAGGAATTGAAGGAAACTTTTAAAATTCCGATTATTGGAGTAATTGAAGCTGGGGCGAGAACGGCAATAGAAGCGACAAAAAATGGTAAAATCGGTGTAATTGGAACGAAGGCGACTATACAGTCTGGAAAATATGAAGAGGAAATAAAACTTTTTAATAAAAAAGTGGAGGTGCTTCAAAAGGCTTGCCCGCTTTTTGTTCCGGCGGTGGAAGAGGGGATTTTAAGCGGTAAGCTGGTAAATCAAATAATAAAAACGTATCTTGATGATTTTAAGGGGAAAGTAGATACTTTGATATTGGGATGTACTCATTATCCTTTGTTAAAAGATGCCATAAGTAAAATTTATCCAGATATAAAAATTGTAGATCCAGCGAAAGAAACAGCTTTGGATTTGAAGGAAATTTTGGAGCAAAATGAATTTTTAAAAAATGATGCGAAAAAAGATGAAGAAGTAAAATATTATGTGACAGATGGGCAGGAAAAAAATTTAAGGAAATTGGAATTATGTTTTTTTGGAGGAAGATATTCCAAAAAGTTGAATTGGTAAAATTATAGATGTTATTTATCGAGAAGTCAGAATAAATAAACAAGTCTTATTTTTTTATTAAATAGAGAATATAAAAAAATGGAGAAAAAGGTGTAAATGTTTGAGTATATTTCAGGAAAAATTAGCGATAAAAAAAAATAGATTATGTTGCATTAGAAATAAATGGATTAGCATATAAAATTCATATATCGTTGAAAAACATTTGAAAAAAATAGGAAATATTGGGAATGATGAAAAATTATATATTTTTACGAATGTGAAGGAAGATGATATTTCGCTTTATGGGTTTAAAACACAAAATGAAAGGGAACTTTTTAAGGCTTTGATAAGCATAAGCGGAGTAGGGCCAAAACTTGCAATTGCGATATTATCGACTTTTAATATGAGGGAAATTATTGAAATTGTTACAGAAGATGAGTCTAAAATTTTTACAAGAGTTCCAGGGCTTGGAATAAAAAAAGGCTCAAAAAAAATAATACTGGATCTGAAGGATAAAGTGAAAAAAATAGATATATCGGAAATGCTTGAAGAAACTAGCAATCTATCGAACAGAAAACTGATAACTTCAGAATCCTTTGATCCTAAAATTTCACTAATGAAGGAAGATCTAAAATTAGCCTTGGAATCTTTAGGATATACAAATACTGATATTTCCAAATGGATAAAAAGATAGTGAATTGGCTCAATTAAAGGATATTAGCGAGGCTATAAAAAAATAGTTCTGCAAAAAGATTCAAAATAAAAAAAATAGTTTTGCAAAAAAATGTTAGTCCTTTTGGTTTTACAAATAAATATGATATAAAAAAATGTACCTTTAAACTTTTTTTACTTTAAAAATTAAGTTTTTTTAGGTACATATTTTTTTGCTAAAAAAAATCTTTCTAATCTTATCACTTAAAAATCAAGGAATAGATTTATTATTAATTATTTACCATGTCTTTTTACCATAGTCTTTTTATTATTTCTTTTTTTCTTGAAAAATTTGCAGTTCGTTTCTTTTCTGTTTTTTTATTAGTTATTTTTTTCTTTTGGTTGAACGATCATCGCTTTTTTTGCTTTTGGATTTTTTTGGGCTTAGGGCGGCATGGCGAAAGATACAATTGATATTCCTGTAATTCCCAAAAATTGCAACCATTTTTTTAAAAGTATTTTTTTCATATTCATATTAATCATCTCCATTCAGATTTATCTTTATTTTTTTGTTTTGTTCATATCTCTTCTTGAACAAATATATAATATCATTTAATTTTTGACAAAAAAATATGTAAAATTTATGACTTTTTTGTGAAATTTTCAAATTATTTATTTTAAAATTAAATTAAAAAAATATATTGACAAAAAAATATAAAAAAATATAGTATTATTTAATTAATATTAAATGTTAATTAATAAAAAAAGGAAGAAAAAAATGAATTATTATGAAGTGCTAGGTGTATCTGAAAATGCTGATATTTCAGAAATAAAGAAAAAATATAGGAAATTGGCGATGAAATATCATCCAGACAGGAATTCGGGGGATGAAAAATGCTACTAAAAAAATTTCGGGAGGTAACTGAGGCTTATGAGGTTCTTGGGGATGAAAAAGAAAAAGGGAAGAGTATGACTGTAAAAGAAAAAAATGTTCAGAGTCAAAGAAGAAATAAGAATAGAAAAGGAAAATGTCAAGGATGAATTTTCTCAAAAATGACTTTTACTTTTGGAAGGGATTTTTTTAAAAGTGCTAAGGAAATGAGAGGGATGTTTGAAAATAGTTTTAGGATGGATAAAAAGGGAGAGAAAAGGGCAAGGTCGGAAAAAAAGAGAATATTAAAAGTAGATTTGATCAGTTTTTTTGATGTAAAGAAAAAAATAATGATAATTTGGGGGTAACTTTATAAATTTTTTTATAAGAAATTTTTGAGTTTAATATTATTAAAAAAATTATATAAATTTATGTTTTTAAGTAAAATAGTCATAGTTTTTTTGAGTTCAGTTTTTAAGGCAGTTTTTACTATAAAAAAAGATAAATTGAGGGAAGGAAAAAAAGGAAATGTTATGGGGAATTAGAAGATTTTTTTGTCAAATTTTAGAAGTATTTTTTTAGACGGCCGTTTGGACGAGGCAGTATTTATCGGCTGGAAAGGCTTAGAAGTATTGCACGAATGAGGGAAAGTGGAAAAAAAGTAGAAGTGAAAGAAGCAGTTTGGGAGTTGACAGAGGGATTAAAAAAATATGAAAAACGAAAGTTAAATGCTAGAAATCAGAAAAAGTTATAAATTTTTTTAATGTGAAAAAAATATTTTTGATAATGATGGTTTTGATATTTACGTTTATTTTTTTGTACATTTTTTTCAGGATATTCTGCAAAAAGTCTTTATTTTTTTCGATTTTTTTATTTATATTGGAGTTACACTTTATTTACTTATTGTAGAAAAGATTTTTTTGAAAAAGGTGGAAGTTCAAGAGGAAATTAGGAAATATAAAAAAATGACAGGGAAAGGGAACATAATGTTTTTTTGGAAAAAAAGTGAAGGAAATAGAGGATTTGGAGAAAAAGTCAGATTGAGCATATTTTTTTGAAGGATTCTGAAGATTATGATATGAAAATTTGGAAAGTTGGAAGAGCGACTTCTCTTTTGATTGGGAAAGCAGACACCTAGAAATAGGGTTGATATTGATGTAAGTGATGGAATTTATTCTAATTTAGTTAGCAGGGCTCATGGAATTTTTAAATCGAGTCAATGGGATTTGGTATTATGAGGATTTGGGTTCGCAAAATGGGAGCGGAATTGAAAGAAATCTGGATAAGCGGAAAATAAAATTAAAAAATATACCTGTAAAAAGTGGAGTCAGGCGATATAATTTACTTGGCAACTACAAAAATATTATTAAAATAAAAAAAGGCAATAATAAAAGTGGAAATTTCAAAAAGCCAGGGATTAAAAATTTTTTTATTAGAGAGTAAGAATAAAATTTATGTTTTTTTCATGAAGTTTAGCATTGCAGGTTTTTCATAAATAGATAAGATAAAAAAATGGAGGATTATTTTTAAAAATGAAATTAGATAGATGTAAAAATGGGCATATATACGATGTTTCCAGATATAGTTCGTGTCCCTACTGTAAATCGGAAGGATTGGAAACAGAAGTTCAAGATGATAAAATTAATTTAGTTGAACAAATGGAAGATGAGGATAGAACTACTGCCTACTGGTCAAAGGACAACACGGTGGATCCTGTTGTGGGATGGCTTACATGTATTGAAGGGCATGACAAAGGGAAGGATTATAGAATTGTGAGTGAACGGAACTTTATTGGACGTGGGGAAAATATGGACATCCAGATTTCAGGGGATACTATGATTTCAAGGAAAAATCATTGTTCGATAAGTTATAATCCGAAGCAGCGGAAATTTATGCTAACTCCTGGAGATTCCAATGGATTGATTTATTTAAATGGAGAAGCTGTTTATAATACGGTGGAATTGAGGGCTTATTCGGTTGTGGAAATGGGGGAGAGCAAATTTGTATTTGTAAATTTGTGTGGAGATTATTTTGATTGGGAGAAGGAAAAAGCCAGGGATGAAAATTTGAGAAAAAGATATGAGAATTTGGCTGATGAAAAAACAGCTGGAAATATGAATTTTGTGAATAGAAATAGTAAAAATGGGGATTTGGAAGTAAAAATTGAAGATTATGAAGAAAATTTATAAGTTAATGAAATTAAGGGAGAAGTGGAAAAATGAGGAAGGATGAGGCAAAATTTATTACGGAATTTTTGAGCGAGGCTGGAACGAAGGCTGAAAATAGTGATTATTTTGGATATATTTTGCTGGATAATTATGCGATTTGGGCTGTAGCTGATGGATTTGATGAGGAAGATGGGGCAAAAGTTGCGGCAAGGATTGCTGTAGAATCTGTAATTGAATATTTTATGCTACGTCCACGATTTAATTATGACGTTATTAAGGAAATGATGGATTATGCCAATTTGAAGGTTAAGGAAAAACAGGAAGAAGCTAAAAAATATTCTCTTATGCACACTTCTCTTTTAATCGTTATAAGCAATTATAATTCAATTTTATATGGAAATGTTGGAAATACTAGATTTTATCATATTAGAGGCGGATATATTGTTTCTCAAAGTAAAGATGATACGATAGCGCAGCTTTTGGTGGATGAAGAAGCGTTAAATGTATCGGATATGAAATTTCATAGGCAGAGAAATGATTTACTGCAGGCAATTGGGGATTTTGGAAAAATTAAGCCGAATATTATAAAAAAAGCCCTGTAGAGCTTATGGAAAAAGATATTTTTTGCTTGACAACCGTGGGATTTTGGGAAAATATTGATGAACATGATATGGAAAATGATTTGTCTAGATTTGAGGATAAAAAGCAATGGCTGAATTCATTGGAAAAGAGAATACTTGCTTCGCTTAGGGACAATATTGAAAACTATACGATTGCACAGGTGGAAGTGCAGGCGGTGGCAAGTCCAGAGCCGATGGAAAAAGGATAGAAGCAAATTGATAAAAAATAATTTTGATAATAATGATTGCTGTTGTGATTATTTTTATTTATTGTAATTTGGAATGTGAAAAAGGCGAAATGGGATTTTACAGGCGACGACACAGTATGAAAAAGCTGGCGGATGAGGAAATTTTGAAAAAGAATTTTAATAATTCAATTGATAATTTAAAATTGGAAATTGGGGAATATGAGAAATTAAAGCCAAAAAGCAGAGGCGTGATTGGATTTTTTTACAAATGCAGAGAAAAAAAGGAATGATGCGAATAAAAAGATTGATGAAATAAATAAAAAAATTGGAGAAACTGAAAAGATTAAGGAGGCATTTTCAGATATTAATGAAGGAAATGATCTGTTTAACAATGGAAATTATGATGAGGCAAATGAGAAGTATCAGCAGGCTAAATATAATCTGAATGACAATACTTATAAACGTGATGAGTTGAATACAGAAGAAATTTTAGCAACATTGGATTCACGGATTAATTCTGGTGTGAAACTGAAGGAAGCGAAGGCTTTAGAAATGGCTGGGGATAATGCGGTTAATGAAGGAAGTTACAATTTGGCGAAAGTCAGTTACAAAAATGCTGTAGATATGTATTTGGCAAATGGAAAGGCGGATTATGTTTCACAAATTGAGAAAAAGATAGAGGAAATAGCGGATAAGGAAAAAATGGCATATAATGGGGCAATGCTTGCGGAAAATAAAGGAGATTCATTGGCACAGAGCAACATTAATTCTTCTAGGGAGGCATATTATCAGGCACGGCAGATGTACCAGATACTTGGAGATACTGTGAAAGCAGGAGAGATTGACAATAAGATACAGGAACTTAATTCTCAGCAGAATGCTGATTTACAAACTGCTAATAATCTTGTTCAAGAGGGTCTTTCGCAAATTACGGCTAATAATCCAGCACAGGCAATAGGAATTTTGACACAGGCTAAAAATATTTATCAAAAAATGAAAGATGCAAATAATGTAAATGCTGTTGGAAAATATATAAGCCAGGCACAGGAATTTATTAAATTTGAAAGCCAGAATGCTGAAAAATTGAAGGAAAAGGAACTGGAATATTCAGAAAAATTAAAATCACAGGAAATAGAATATTCAGAAAGGCTAAGACAGCAGGAGATTCAACTGCAGCAGCAATTACAGGCAAGAGAAGCAGAAATAAAGGTACAGCAGGAACAAATGGAGATAGAAAGGCAAAAGCGGGAAGAAATATCAAGAAAAATGGAAAATGCCTCAAATCTGGAAATGCAGGCGGATCAGCTGGAATTAGATGAAAAATTTGAGGAAAGTATTTCAAAATATGAGGAAACGAAGAAAATTTTGGAAGAAGTAAATGCTGATGGAAATTTTGGGAATCAAGCGGCTAAGATTGAAGGTTTAAATAAAAAAATCGAAAAAAGTGAAGGATATTTGCTGAAGAAAAAAAGGGAGAAGAGGATCTTAAAAAAATAAAAAAATGGCAGGATGCTATGGAAAAAGCTTACGCAGGCAAAGGAAAAGCTGGAAAAAGTTGGAATAAAGCAAGATGAACTGGAAAAAAATAGGGAAAAGAACTGAAAAGGGCTGTGAAAAAAAGGTAAATAAGAAATGGTGGCAGTTCTGGAAGATTTTTTTAGGAGAAAGCTAAGATTAAAAAGTCGAATAACAATAGGATTAATTAAAAAAATTATGACAGTTCACTATTTAAATGGAAAATGATATAGGATAGGAGGGGAAAATGGTAAAAAGCATAAAATTAAAAAAACTTTCTTTTTTTAAGGAATATGCACAAATTGCTGAAAAAAATACGTATTCGGCATATATTCCGAATGGGAATAGGGGAATCTGGTGCATTGCTGATTTTGAGGAAAAAAATTCAGAGACAAGAAAATGTGGAAATTGAGGGGAAAATAGGAAGTAGCGGTATTGAGAGAAAAAAAAATAAAAAGAATGTAAAAAGGAAGAATTTGGCAAAGGCTGGAGTTCATAAAGTTATTGAAAAATATTTGGAAAATGGTGGTTTTTCAACGGAAAAATATGAAAAAAATTATTCAATCTTCTAAAAGATAAAGTAATTTTTTTGAGAAAAAGTAAGTTTTTTTAAAGTTGAAAAAAAATAATGAAAAATGATTTTTGATTCTAAAAGATTTTTTTATTCGCAAATTGTTGTTATTATTGACAAAGATGACATGATTGTGGGAAATATGGGGAAAACAGAGCTTGCTTTGTATCGGGAAAATAGGATTGTGGAAAAAATATGTGGAGAGGAAATTAAGAGAGTAAAGTTACGGAAAAATGATTATTTGCTGGCTGGAAGTCCTGAATTTTGGAAAAAAATGTTGATGAGAATGAGATTGAGGAAGTTTTTTTGTTGATTTGAAAGAGTAAGGAGAATATTGAGAAAAAAATTTAAGCAGGAAAATAAAGGTCTGCTGAAGTGAAATTAAAAAAAGTCATACCATTTTTTTGTCGATTTTTTTGTGGAAAAATATTGAAATGGAAGATAGTGATGAAGAATTGGAAAGGGAAGTTGACAGAGAAAAATAAGAAAAAGGAAATAGCTGTAAAGTATACGTTTTTTTAATGATAATATTTTTTTATTTTTTTGTTTATTTCTGTGGGGAAAAAAATATTCAAAGGGGGAATCTGAAAATTAGAAAAGGAAAAAGATTTGGAAAGTATGGTAGCTGGAAAAAAATTGGGGAAAAAGGCGAAATTGATGGAAAATAATTTGATTGAAAAAGATGGAAATTGAAAAAAATAAAATGATGAGAAAAGATAAAATTGGGCTGGAAAAATGTTGAGAGTGCTGAGGAAAAAAAGATGGAGATGAAGGAGAGAAAAAGCAGGAGATGGAATTAAAAAGTGTGGAGGGAAAAAAATAAAAAAATGCGGGAAATTTAGAAGTAGTTCAAAATATTGAAGAAAAATGATGGAAAAAGAAAAAAATTAAGTAAGCAAAGTGAAAATGGGTGAGAAGGAAAAAAAGTCAGAAAAAGATGGGAAAAAAAGTTGCTGGAAATGAAAAAAATCAAAATAAAAAAAATTTTTAACGTAAATAATAAAAGTTTTTAAAAAAAGATCAAAAATTTAAAAAAATAACAAACTTTCACAACTTGATAAGGAAATTGAGAGGAACTGGAAAATTTTTGGGGCGTGATAGGAATGGAAATAATTTGAAGAAAAATATAAAAGGGAAAAGTGAGATGGATTTTTTTATTAAAGGGAACGATGTTGAATGGGAAATATAAGATTGTGAGTTATATGGCTAAGAGTGATTTTTTTCTAATATTTATTTGGCTGAAAATAATTTAGGGGAAAAAAAGTTGTTATTAAGGAGTGTTATCCTGGAAAAAAATTGTTATGAGAGATGGGAAGGAAGTTTTTACGGAAAAAAATATAGGAAAGATTTTTGAGAGATTAAAGAGATGTTTTTTTGGAAGGAAAAATGTATTTTGGAGAAATTTAGAAAGAAGTCTAAGGGAAATAGGGGAAAATTTCAAAATAATCTTATTAAAAAAATGGTGTTATTAAAATTCTGGATTTTTTTAGTGAAAATGGAACAAATTATATTGTTATGGAATATTTTTGGGATTACTTTGAAAGAGTATATTTTGGAAAATAAGGTTCAAGATGAAAAAAATAAATATAAATTATATTTTGAAAAATATTTCTTAAAGTTGCAAGGGCTGTTTGTAAAATCCATAAAAAGGGGATTATTCATTGTGATTTAAAGCCATCAAATATTTTGGTTGATATTAGGGGGAATATTAGAATTATTGACTTTGGATCAAGTTTGAGAAAAGGGGAAAAGGTTGATTTTATTGAGGTTTCAGAAGGGTATTCGCCGATTGAAGTTTATTCAGAAAAGGTTCAGATTGATGAAAGAGCTGATGTTTATTCGCTTTCGGCACTTTTTGTATTTTTATGCTTTGTGGGAAGAAAATTGGTGGGGCAGTTAAGAGGTTTTATAAGCCAGAATTGGAATTTGCAAGAGAAGTGATTTTAGGGTTTGAGAAAATTGGGAAGTTTAAGGAAGTGGAAAAAATAATAAAAAAAGGATTGGAATTTGAAAGGAAAAAAAGATTTGGAAGTGTCAGGGAAATGATTGAAAAAGTTAGAATTATTAAATTTTTATTTAGCGAAGGGGCTTATCACCCTTACAATAAATAAAATATATCTTCTATTTTTTTAAATTAGATTTAGTATGAGAATATAGTTCGTATAAAAAAAGTATATAATTTTATGTAAATGTATGAATTTATCGGCATAGAGATTTTTTTGTTAGAATTATATAAAAAGTTTAGATTTTTTTACAAATTCAATAAATAAAGGGGAAAAATATAGAGATGAAATTGTTTTATGAGGAAGAATTGCGGAGAAAATCCTATTATGAGATGTATCAGATTGCGATTGAGGAAAAGCTGGTGGATGTGCATTTGGAAACGCCTGCGAGAGAGGAGCTTATTACACTTTTGATGAAATATCGGGGAGTGAAGGCTAATTATTGTATTGACAAGTATAAAAAAAATGGGCTTGTAAATGTTCAACTGCTTTTTGACAGTAAACTTGGGGAGAGGATTCATCATGAGAATAAAATACGAGTACCGCACAAAATTATTTTGTATAAGGAGCTTGATTTGATGAGGGAGGACAATTATAAGATTGAGATTCCTGAAAATGTGAGCAGTGCAAATGTCTTTCTTATAAATGCAAATAATTATCTTTGTGGAATTTTTCAGCTGGAAAAGGATTTGAAGAGCAGGAATAAATATTTTTTTGATTAGTAAAAAAAGAATTTTTTTAGAGTTGAGACATTGAGAAATAATAAGTTTTCGTTTTTATTTTTTTAAAGAAAAATGACTTAAAAATTTATTCATGAATTTTTATAATTGGAAGGAAGATGAGCCATATCCGCTTTATCCGTATCAGATGGATTATTATAAAGTTGAAATTGAAAATTTTGTTGTAAAAAATCTGGAAACTACGAATACTCCGCTTTGTATTGATTTTGGGACTGTAAATACAGCTCTGGGAGCATATCTGGATAGAAATTATGTGAAGGATTTGCCGACTAATGATATTTTGAATGGGAATGTTGTCATTGATGCGATAAACTATGTGAAATTTGATGATGGGGAAAGGCATTACCGTGAGATTTTTTTCCAACATTGGTTTATGTTGAAGATTGTAGCGATAGTAATAATATTAAGTATTCGTTTGGATATGATGTGGTAAGAAAATTGGAAAAAAAATGATTATATTGTTAATGGATCGATTTTTTTATAGTTTGAAAAGGTGGGTGCATGAGCATAATAAGATGGAAAAAAATTAATGATGAGTTTGGGAATATTTTGTATGTAAAAAAAGAAAGGAAATAATAAAGGCTTATTTGAAATATGTTGTAAATCGTGCAGAATATATGTTTAAATGTAAATTTAAAAAAAATTCATGCTTCCAGCCCTGTAAAAATTGAAAGAGCAGTTTTTGACAATGTTTCAGGAAATTTTTTTATGGTTGAAAATAACTTTTAATAAAAGTTCTTATGAAAAAAATTATGAATATGAAATTATTCGTGAAAAATGCTATGGATGAAGCTATTGCTGTGCTTTTATAATACGATTGAGATACAGATAAGGAAGGGGAGATATAAGGAAAATGAAGAATATAGTGCTTTAATTATTGATTGTGGTGGTGGAACTACTGATTTGGCAGCTTGTAAATATGTGATTAATAAGGACAGGATTTCATATTATCTGGATATAAGGACAAGTTTTGAAAATGGAGATGAAAATTTTGGGGAAATGACTTGACTTATAGGATTATGCAGTTTTTTTGAAGATTGTGCTGGGAGCAAAGTATTCTGAGAATAGGACTGTTTCTGTTAATGATTTGATAAAATATGATAATGATATGATTTATAAAGTGATTGATGACAGCGGTGTTGATAAAATTTTTTTGAAAATATGAATTTGGAATATGAAAAATATGAGAAAATAATACCGACAAAAATATTCACAATTTGAAAATAAAATGAGCGAAGAATATCAAAAAAATACGAAATAATTTTTTTATATGCTTTGGGAAGCTGCTGAAAATTTAAAAAAAGAATTTTTTTTACATCTGATGGAAGACTGCGAACACGTTTTTGATGCACCTAGAAATTATGAAAAAAAGGAATGACATTCATATAACGCAGTTAAAAAAAGCTGGAAAAATTCACACTTATGAAAAATGAAATATTTAACACAGTAACAGATTATCCAAGACATATTTTTACAATAAAGGAAATAGAAAAAATTGTAAAAGCCGATATTTACGGAATGCTTAGAAAATTTTTGAACACTTATTACAAGGAAGGGCTGCTTTTTGAGTATTCGCTTATAAAATTGAGCGGGCAATCGACTAAAATTAGTACATTTCAGGAAGTTCTAAAGGAATTTGTGCCTGGAAAAATGATAGAATACAAGGAACTTAGCCATCGTGATGATTATGAACTGAAGTTGAACTGTCTGGATGGTGCTATAAAATATTTGGATTATAAGCGGTTTGGGCATATAGATGTGGAAATTGTGAATGAAGTGCCGCTTGTGCCGTATTCTGTGTGGGTGGAAAAATACGATGGGGAAAAGATTGAAATGATCCAGACTTCACGAAAGGCTGATATTCTGATTGGGCAAATTGACAAGAAAAGTTCGGCTGAAGAACTAAAAATTTATGTTTATAATGCTGAAGGGGAACTTAAAAAAGAGATGATCTACAAAAATGAGGATGACTATGAGGAAATGGATGCACAGGAAATCTTGCCAGAATTTGTAAATATTATTTCTCAAAATGATACTGATACAATTCAAAATGATACAGTTAGATTTTTTGTTTACACTGATTTAAATAACTGGGGATTTTTTGTCGTGCCAATCCAAAGAAAGTCAGATCAGCTTTATCTTGGACGTAAGCAATATTTTTCCTTATGAAGATAATTTAAGTGAAAATTCCTATTTTTGATGGAAATCACTAAAAAAAGGGGAAAAAAATATTGAAAAAAAGATGAACTAATTTGGTTAATGCCGACGATTTTTTTATTTTTTTATTATCCTTTTTATGATAAAAATTTTGTACACCTAAAAATTAATAGAAAAATATATTATTAGTAAAATAAAACGTGAAAAATCTTGAACTTTTTGTAGATATGAAAGGAACTGTTGTTGCAAAATAATGTTACTAAAAATTGGATTAGATGTAAATTTATCAGTTGATAATGTTTATTTTTAAAGCTGGAGATTTTTGTGAAAAAAAGGGCGATATAATAGTAAAATTTAGCGACTATCAGAAAAGTGATATTAGTGAAAAAAAGAGCATTGCTAGTCGTAAAAAAATGCACAGTTGAGGAACCTTGAAAAACAGCAGGAATTAGGGGCGGATGTGAATCAGAAAATTCAAGAAGTAAAAGGGGAAATAGATGGATTGGAGCTGGAAGTAAAAGATGAAATGAAAAATGCTGTGTTAGTTCAGAGAACTGTGAGAAGTCCGTTTGATGGATATATTGTAAAAATTAATGCTGTAAAAGGTGGAATTGTAAATAAAAATGAGCCTATAGTTGTTTTGGCGAAAAAGAATGATCTGAAAATAGTAAGTGAAAGTATGACAGATGAAAAAATTAAAAATTTGGGTATTGGAAATATGGCTGAAGTAAGCCTTTTTTTATGAGAAAAAAATAAAAAAAGCTGGGGAAGAGAAAAACGCTTGAGGAATTAGTTGAAATTAAAAAAATGATAAAAGGCAAAAGAAGGTTTTCAAAATAGAGATAATAAAGGGAATTTAGATTTATTTTTCTGAAAGAAAAAGTTATTGAAGCGGAATTATTTAAGATTAATAAAGTTGTAAATATGAATGTGCTTGAGTTTTTTTGCCGATTTCCTTTAAGGATTTATTTTTTTAAATGAGCAGGTGGATATTCGTGTTATTTATAGAAAGAAAGAGAATGTTTTAACTGTTTCTAAAAAAAAGCGATTATTTTTTTAAAAAAATCAGAAAAAGTTATATTTATTTGATTGATAAAAAAATAATTTGGTTAGGGAAAAGGGAAGTTTTTTGTTGGGGTGGATAATGGAGAAAAGATTGAGATTTTTTTGGGATGAATATTGAGGAAGGAATGGAAATTGTGGAAAATCCTGATGATAAAATTACAAATAATGTAATTGTGGAAAGAAGAAATATTCAAGATGAAGAAATTGAAAAGAAAAAAAGAATAGAAAAAAATTAGAGAATGAAAATGAAAAAAATAGGAAATAAAATGGATGAAAAATGAGAGGGAGATTATTAGATTGAAGAAAAAAATAATAGATTGAAATTTTTTTAATTTGAAAGTTTTTTTGAAAGGTGAAAAAAAGATTTATAATTTATATTCATTTTTACTCTAAAATAAAAGATTTTTTTACAAGGGTCAAAAACCCCTTGTCAGTAAACAAAATAAAATTTTTCTAATTTGAATTTCCAATTTTGTTAATTTTTTTCCATTATTAGTTATAGAAAGTCCATTTCCATTTGGAAAATCAGATTTATTTAAGGAAATTATTTTTTTGATGACTAATTTTTTTCTGAGTCTATGAAAGGGCCTAAACTTCCGTAAGTTTGTCTTACAGGGATAATCTCTCCAGAGATAAAATTCCCGTTGCTGTCTATTTTAATTTTAAAAATTGGAGCAAGGCCCATAGAGCCTGAAATATTTATCTTTCCAAAAGTTGCAAAATTTCCTCCACTGTAGGAAATAAATTTATTTTTGTAAAGCTCGACTGCTCTTGTAACGTGCGGTCCTTGTCCAAAAACAATATCTGCTCCATTATCTATCACAAAATGGGCAAATTCATAGACATTTCCCCGATCTTCCCCATGAAAAATTTCGTGATTTCGAGTAATATGTTCTGCTCCAGCACCTTCAGCTCCACCGTGAAACATAACAATTACAATATCAACTTTTGATTTTAATTCAGAAATAAGTTTTTTTGCATAATTATAGTCATTTAGTTTTACAGTAGCTGAATTTGGAGAAAATGAAATAAATCCAAATTTTTTTCCATTTTTTTCTAAAAATTGCGCTTTCAGCAATATCTTTAATTCCAGAATATTTTTATTCCTAAATTATCAAGATTTTTTTAATAGTTTTCTTAACTCCGATTTCTCCAAAAATCATTACTGTGATTATTGGCAATGCTCAAATAGTCGAAATCCAGCCTGTTTTAAATATGTTTCCATATCTTGAAGGCATACGAAAGACATAGCAAACATTTGGATTATTACAGCTTTTTTTGGGAGTTCCGCCATGTATCAAATAGTGTTCCTTCCAGATTTCCTGCAGTTATGTCAGCATTTTTAGTATATCTTTGTGTATTTTTGAAGAATATTTGACATCATTTTTTAGGAAGCAGATATTCAGAAAGGGTAATTTGAGCCAAGCATTATATCTCCTACACCAATAATTGTAAATTCTGATTTTTTTCATCTTTTTTTATTCTTTTCATCATTTCTATTCTTAGAAATACCTATTTTTTTGTTTTCTCAATATTTTTTTCTAAATTCATAAATTTATTTCTAAAAATCTTTTAAAAATTAGGACTTGTAATAATTAATGCAAGTGAAAAAGCTAAAATAGCAAATAAAATTAATAGTATATTTTTTTCATTTATTAAATCCTTTCATAAAAAAAGTAGTTTTTTTATAAATATTAGAATTTTTATATTACTAAACAAAATAACCGTAATTTTTTTAAGCTTGATCTTAAAAGTAATTTTCGTTAAATTCTAAACTAATATTTTTAAATAAGTTTATTATTTTTTTGATACAATTATTTTTACATATATTTATCGTAAAAAGCAATATGATTTATAAAAAAATAATCTTGTAAAGGAAAAAAATATTCTTTACATTTTTCTGTTTTTTTCTATTATACTTTAGATATGTAAAAAAATAAAAAAATAGGAGGATAAATAAATGAAAATTGCTGAAGCTCTTATTTTTGCGTGCTGATATCCAAAAAAAGAATTGCACAATTAAAAGGTAAGACTTAATAATAATGCTAAAGTTCAGGAAAATGAAGAACCTGCTGAAAGATCCTGAATTTTTTTATTAGCTGAATTGGAAAAATTTGATTTCTCAATTAAATGATTTAATAGTAAAAATAAATAGAACAAATACACTTTCAAAAGTTGATGGAATTTCATTAGTAGAGTTAATCGCAAAAAAAGATACTCTTTCACAAAAAAAGCAGGAATTTTGCGTGAATTTATTGAAATTGCAAGCCAAAAAGGTGGATTTGTATTCTACAACGGAAATAAAGGTTTTCAGTACGGTTAATGTGTCTGAACAGCAGAAAAAGCTGGATAAATTGTCTAAGGAAATTCGGGAAACTGATACAAAGTTGCAACAGGCTAATTGGACTATTGACTTAGTTGAAGAATAAAAAAAATAGTGTATTTTAATATTGTAATTCATAAAAAAATAAAAAGATTTTTTTGGTGTAGATATTGTTAAGGTGAACATAAACCTTTGGATATTAGGGAAAAAATATCCTTCAATGTGAGAAGTAATGCGGGGAAGTTGCAAAAGTTATGATTAATCCCAGTATTGTTACATCTGTACGAATTATTGTAATTGTTACTACCATATGTTAATTAATAATATTGAGGCTGGGTTGCGGGAATGGTTTTTGCTATGTAGAGATTTATAAGGAGAAAAAAATTTTATGAAAAAAAATAGGGCTTGTGCCACGTTTGATTATTTCGATTGTGCTTGGTATTTTACTTGGATTAGTTTTGCCAAGTCCGATTATAAGGATTTTTGTGACATTTTCGTCGTTGTTTAGTAAATATTTGTCGTTTATTATTCCATTTATGATTATTGGATTTGTTGTAACTGGAATTTCAGATTTACGTCATGGAGCGGGAAAATTGCTTGGAATTACAACTTTACTGGCTTATCTTTCTACAATTGTTGCAGGTACGCTTTCGTATCTTATGGCAATTAGTATTTTCCCAAAAATTCTTAACTTTGCTTCGTTTACAACGGTGGAACATCCTGAAAAAAATCTTTTGACAGCTTATTTTGACATTCCAGTTGCACCAATGTTTGATGTAACTTCAGCGATTATTTTTGCATTTATAATGGGACTTTCGATTAGCTGGCTTAGAAATAATGGAGAAGGACAAACTACATATAACCTTTTTCGAGAATTTTCAAAGATAATTACAAAATTGTTAAGCACATCAATTATTCCGTTGCTTCCTGTCTATATTTTTGGAACATTTATGAATATGACTTACAGCGGACAAATTTTTGCAACGCTTTCAATATTTTTAAAAGTATTTATTTGTGTAATAATTTTGCATATTTTATATACTGCAGGTTTATTCATATTTGCTGGCGGGCTTTCAGGAAAAAATCCATTTGTCTGTATGAAAAATCAGATTCCTGGATATTTTACAGCTCTTGGGACACAATCTTCAGCCGCTACAATCCCAATAAATATTGAATGTGCCAAAAGAAACGGAACATCGCCTGAAATCCGTGAATTTGTAGTTCCTTTATGTGCCACAATTCATTTGGCTGGAAGTATTATTACAATTACAAGCTGTGTTGTTACTGTACTTATGATGCACAGCATGTCCTACGGAATTTCAACAATTTTTCCGTTTATAATGGTACTTGGAGTAGCAATGGTAGCTGCGCCTGGAGCGCCTGGAGGAGCAATAATGTCTGCACTTCCATTTTTAGGAATGGTTGGAATTGCCTCAAGCAGCCCAATGGCTTCACTCTTAATCGCACTTTACATAACACAGGATAGTTTTGGAACAGCGGCTAATGTTTCTGGAGATAATGCGATTGCCATTATAGTTGATTGGATATATCATAAATTTATAAAAAAAATAAAAATTAGTATGATTGAAAAAAAGTAGAAAAATTTATGCTATAATTAACATATAAAGGTAATGGATATACTCCATTTTAAGGTAAAAAAATAGCGGAAAAAAATACTCTTCTTCTTAGTTGAAGGGGGTATTTTTTTATGTTATAATATTTCTGGGTTCGCTACCCAACCTTTGAAATGGAGGGAGGTGAATAGTAATGATGAATGGTGATGTTGTTACTTTCATTGTTATGGTTATAATTTTGTATATAATCTTTAACAAATAGATGACAAATTGCCATTTTTTTACCTCCAAGATCTGCAGGAAATCATAACCTGCAGGTTTTTTTCCATAAAAAAATTATAAAGTATAATAAATTTTAACGGAGAATAGCAGGAAATAATAAAAAAAGTGAATTACTAATTAATTTTTAGTTTTTTTCACTTTTTTTATTATATTATTTTTTGTTTTTTTATATTAGTACCATAAAAGATTGATTCCATTTTCCTTACATGTTTTTACGATTTCTGGTGTCCATACAGAAGCTTGAACTTCTCCAATGTGGGCTTTTTGCAATAAAAACATGCAGATTCTTGATTGCCCGATTCCTCCACCAATTGTTAATGGTAATTCATCATTTAGAAGCATTTTGTGGAAATTAAGATTTTTTCTTTCTTCCAAGTTTAATTTCTTTTTAATTGACGTTCTAATGCCTCTTTATCAACACGGATTCCCATTGAAGATAATTCTAATGATCTGTCTAAAACTGGATTCCACATAATTAGATCTCCGTTTAGTTCCCAGTCATCGTAATCTGGGGCACGTCCATCGTGTCTTTTTCCAGAATTTAACACTTTTCCGATTTGCATAATGAAGATTGCCTTGTGTTCTTTTGCAAATTTGTCTTCTCTTTCATTTGGAGTTAATTCAGGATATAAATCTTCTAATTCTTGTGAAGTAATAAAAAGTAACTTCTTTTTGGCAAGAATTTTTTTCAAATTTTTTTCAAATTTTTTTCAGTCAATTCTTTTTTTCTGTATTTAAAAAAAGGCTTGATATATTTTTTTACAGTTGCTTTTAAAAAGTCAATATTTCTATCTTCTTTTGAAATAACTTTTTTTCCCAGTCCCATTGGTCAACGTAAATTGAATGTATATTATCTAAATCTTCATCTCTTCTGATAGCATTCATATCTGTATAAATACCTTTTCCTTCTTCAACACCATATTGCTTCAATGCAATTCTTTTCCATTTTGCAAGTGAATGTACAATTTCCAATGTTACATCTGGCATTTCCTTCATTTCAAAAGCTACAGGACGTTCAACGCCGTTCAAATTATCATTAATCCCAACAGACTTTCTAACAAACATAGGTGCTGAAATTCTTGTTAAGTCTAATGCTTTTGCAAGTTCTCTCTCAAAACAGTCTTTTGCAGCTTTTATTGCAATTTCTGTTTCCATGATTCCATATTTTGGATCATAATTTTTTGGAATTATAGTTTTTGACATATACTCTCCTTCTTTCTCAAATTTTTTTATTCTACCTATAGATGTTATCAAAATTATTATCTATTGTCAAATTTTTTAAATTGAGCCTATTTAAGTTATTTTTTTAAAGAAATAATCCTTTTTTTCTATTTTTTTCTAAATGGAATTTAATATAAAAATATTGTTTTTTTAGTATTAATATTTGAATTAGTTATAAATATATATTGTAATGATTATAAAATTATGATAAAATTAAATAAAGAATTTTTGAATAACAAAATATTAATAGCTTTATACTAAATATGTATATATTTAGAATTATAGAAAAACTTAAAAAGTTAGAATATCAAGAATGGAGGAAAAAAATGGAAAAATATATCTAAAGATAAATTATTAAGTATGTATGAATCAATGTTAGATATTAGAAACTTTGATTTGAAGGTGAATCAACTTGTAAAAAGAGGGATGGTTCCAGGAATGACACATTTGTCAGTTGGAGAAGAAGCGGCAAATGTTGGAGCGATTGCGGCGTTAAATCCTGATGATTTTATAACGTCTAACCATAGAGGACATGGGCAAGTTATTGCAAAAGGGATTGACTTGAATGGAATGATGGCTGAGATTATGGGGAAAGCTACAGGAACTTGTAAAGGTAAAGGTGGTTCAATGCATATTGCCGATTTAGAAAGTGGAAATTTAGGAGCTAACGGAATTGTTGGTGGAGGACACGGAATGGCAGTAGGAGCAGCTTATACTCAAAAAGTTAAGAATACTGGAAAAATCGTACTGTGTTGTTTTGGAGATGGAGCCACAAATGAAGGAAGTTTTCATGAAGCAATGAACTTGGCATCAGTTTGGAATGTACCAATTATTTTTTATTCAATTAATAATGGATATGGAATAAGTACAGATATTAAAAAAGTTACAAATGTAGAGCATATTTATCAAAGAGCGGCAGCTTATGGAATGCCTGGATATTTCATTGAAGATGGAAATGATGTTTTGGCAGTTTATGAAACATTTAGAAAAGCAGTGGATGATGTAAGAGCAGGAAAAGGTCCTGTTTTAATTGAAAGTGTGACATATAGATGGTTTGGGCACTCAAGTTCAGATCCTGGAAAATATAGAACGAAAGAAGAAGTGGATTCTTGGAAGGCAAAAAGATCCAAATATTAAATTTAGAAATAGATTGATTGAAGAAGGGATTGCTACTGAAGAAGAATTAACTAAATTGGAAGAAAAATTCAAAACAAAAAAATTGAAGAAGCAGTTGATTTTTGCGAAAAAAACAGTCCAGAACCAACTCTTGAATCAGCATTTGAGGATATTTTTTTGCAGATTAATTAAAGTGTTTGTTACTAAAAGAATTTTTTTGGGAATTTAGTAAAAAGATATTGATTTAAAAAAATATAAATTTCGAAAAAAATTCTAAGAGAGTTAAATTAGGAAAAATAGTGTTTGAAAAAAAGAAGAGATAAAAAAACTGGGAGGAAAAAATAAATATGGAGACAAAATTAATGTCTGTAAAAGAGGCAATAATTACAGCAATGTCAGAAGAAATGAGAAGAGATGAAAATGTATTTCTTATGGGAGAAGATGTTGGAATATTCGGAGGAGATTTTGGAACTTCGGTAGGAATGTTGGAAGAATTTGGAGAAGAGAGAATTAAGGATATGCCTATTTCAGAATCAGCAATTTCAGGAGCAGCTATTGGAGCGGCAATGACTGGTTTAAGACCAATTGTAGACGTAACATTTATGGATTTTATCGTGTATATGATGGATAATATTGTAAATCAGGCGGCTAAAACTAGATATATGTTTGGTGGAAAAGGAAGAGTACCAGTGACATTTAGATGTGCGGCAGGAAATGGAGTAGGTTCAGCAGCACAACATTCGCAATCATTGGAGGCTTGGTTTACGCATATTCCTGGAGTGAAAGTAGTTGCACCTGGAACACCTGCAGATGTGAAAGGGTTGTTGAAAGCAGCTATTAGAGATAATAATCCAGTAATTTTCTTGGAATATAAGGCGCAATATAATATGAAAGGTGAAGTTCCAACAGATCCTGAATTTGTTATTCCTTTAGGAAAGGGAGAAATAAAAAGAGAAGGTACGGATATTACAATAGTAAGTTACGGAAGAATGCTTGAAAGAGTATTGAAGGCAGCAGAAATAGTGGCTGGAGAAGGAATTAGCATAGAAGTGGTAGATCCTAGAACATTGATACCATTAGATAAAGAGATAATTTTGGATTCAGTTAAGAAAACAGGAAGAGTTATTTTAGTGAATGATTCTCATAAAACAAGTGGATTTATTGGGGAAATTTCAGCGATTATTTCAGAAAGTGATGCATTTGATTATTTGGATCATCCAATTGTGAGATTGGCTGGAGAAGACGTGCCTATGCCATATAATCATACTTTAGAAACAGCGATGGTTCCGAGTGTTGAAAAAATTGTTGATGCAATTAGAAAAGTAAAAAATAAACAATAGTAGAAGGTGAAAAATAAGATGGAAAATAGCAAATTGAGAGCTACACCTGCTGCGAGAGATTTAGCTAAAATGATGGGAATAGATTTGTTAAATGTTAGAGGCAGTGGAGCTAAAGGTAGAATTCATAAAGAAGATGTGGAAGAATTTAATTTTGAGAAAAAAGTGAGAATTACTCCGTTGGCTAGTAAAATAGCACAAGAATATAATATTGATTTGAGTACAGTAGAAGGTAGTGGACATAACGGGAAGATAATGAAAGAAGATATTTTGAATATCATTGCTAAACCGAAAGAAACTGAAGAATTGGCGAGACATGAAAAAGCGATATTGGCTGAAAAAGAACAAGTGGAAGAAGCTGATATTGAAGTTATTCCAATGTCGCCAATGAGAAAAGTAATAGCGAAAAGAATGTCAGACAGTTACTTTACAGCACCTACATTTACATTAAATTATGAAGTTGATATGACAGAATTGATTTCATTGAGAAAAAAAGTTATGGATACAATTATGGAAAATACAGGTAAAAAGATAACTGTAACAGATTTAATTTCGTTTGCTGTAGTTAAAACATTAATGAAACACAAATATGTAAATTCTGAATTGTCTGCAGATGGAACACAAATTACATTACATAATTATGTAAATTTATCAATTGCTGTTGGAATGGACGATGGACTTTTGGTGCCTGTAATTAAAGGTGCTGATAAAATGTCATTGAGTGAATTGGTAGTTGCGTCTAAAGATATTATTAAAAAGGCGTTGGCAATGAAATTGAGTCCTTCTGAACAAAGTGGAAGTACGTTTACAATTAGTAATTTGGGAATGTTTGGGACACAAAGTTTCAATCCGATTATAAATCAACCAAATTCGGCAATTTTAGGAGTTGCTGCGACAGTTGAAAAACCAGTAGTTGTAGATGGAGAGATTGTAATTAGACCAATAATGACAATGTGTTTAACAATTGACCATAGAGTTGTGGATGGACTTGCTGGAGCTAAATTTATGCAAGATTTGAAGAAATTATTGGAAAATCCATTGGCAATGTTAATTTAGAAAATTTGAAATACTATAAATACCATTAAATAAAATAAAGGAAGTGAAATAAATGGCAGTAGAAGTAATTATGCCTAAAGCTGGAATAGATATGACAGAAGGGCAAATCGTGAAATGGAACAAAAAAGAAGGGGAAAAAGTAGAAGAGGGAGAAATTTTACTTGAAATAATGACAGATAAAACAAGTATGGAATTGGAGGCAGAGGCTTCAGGATACTTAATTAAAGTGTTAAAACAAGATGGAGAAACTGTGCCAGTTACAGAAGTTATTGGATATATTGGAGCTGAAGGAGAAGAAGCACCAACAGGAGCAGCACCTCAAGCGGCACCAGAACCAAAAGCGGCAGAACCAGTGGCAGCAGCTCAGCCAGCAGCTTCAACTTCAAATGAACCAAAAGCACCAAAAGGTGACGATGAATTTGATGTAGTTGTAATCGGTGGAGGACCTGCAGGATATGTAGCGGCAATTAAAGCAGCACAATTAGGTGGAAAAGTAGCAATTGTAGAAAAAGTTCACTTTGGAGGAACTTGTTTGAATAAAGGATGTATTCCTACGAAAACATTCTTGAAAAATGCTGAAATTATCGAAGGAATTGAAATGGCTGGAAAAAGAGGAATTATCTTGGAAAACGATAAATTCACAATTGATATGCCAAAAGTTGTTAAATTGAAAAATGATATCGTAAAAACATTGACAAATGGAGTTCAAGGATTATTGAAGAGTAATGATGTTAAGATTTATAACGGTATTGGAAAAATAAATGTTGATAAAGATGTTGTTGTTACAAATGATAAAGGTGAAACAGTATTGAGAACTGATAAAATCATTTTAGCAGGTGGTTCAAAAGTAGGAAGAATCAATATTCCAGGAATTGACAGTCCAAAAGTGTTGACAAGTGATGATATTTTAGATATTCAACAAATTCCTAAATCATTGGCTGTAATTGGTGGAGGAGTAGTTGGAATTGAGTTGGGACAAGTGTTTAATTCATTTGGTTCAGAAGTAACTGTTGTGGAAATGATGGATAGAATTATTCCTGGTGTGGATAGGGAATCTTCTGAAACATTGAGAAAAGAATTAGAGAAAAAAGGAATGAAAATCTTGACTTCAACTGCAATTAAAGAGATCGTTGATAATGGAGATACATTGACAATTAAAATTGATGGTAAAGATGATATTGTGGCTGAAAAAGCGTTATTGTCAATTGGAAGAGTGCCTGATTTGGAAGGAATTGGGGAAATTGACTTGGAATTGGAAAATGGCAAAGTTAAAGTGGATAAATATATGGAAACTAGCGTGAAAGGCATTTATGCACCTGGAGATATTAATGGAACTAGAATGCTGGCACATGCAGCGTTCAGAATGGGAGAAATTGCGGCAGAGAATGCAATTCAAGGAAACCACAGGGCAACAAGACTGGAAACAAATTCTTCAGCTTCAATTTATACTATACCATCAGCAATTTATACTGTACCAGAAGTAGCGATGGTTGGATTGACAGAAGAGCAAGCTAAGGAAAAATATGATGTAAGTGTAGGTAAATTTGCATTTTCAGGAAATGGAAGAGCATTGGCATCAGGAGAATCTGCTGGATTTGTAAAAGTTATTGCTGATAAAAAATATGGAGAAATTTTAGGAGTTCATATTGTAGGACCTTCAGCTGCTGAAATCATTAACGAAGCTGCAACACTAATGAAAATGGAAATTACAGTTGATGAAGTAATCAAAACGATACACGGACACCCTACTTATTCAGAAGCATTGTTTGAAGCATGTGCAGATGTTTTAGGAGAAGCTGTTCATTTACCTAAAAAGAAAAAATAGAATGAAAGAGGACTAGTTACTATGATTTATTATATTAGTAAAACTCATGATACCGCATTTAATATTGCTTTGGAAGAATATTGCTTCAAAAATTTAAGAGATGAAGATGAAATATTTTTGTTGTGGATAAATGAGCCTTCGATAATTGTTGGGAAGTATCAGAATACGATTGAGGAAATTAATACGGAATATACGAGAGAAAAAGGGATTCATGTAATTCGTAGAATTTCTGGTGGAGGAGCAGTTTATCACGATTTGAATAATTTGAATTATACGATTATTTCTAACAGAGATAAAAATCAAGAAGGATTCAATTTTAAAGAATTTTCAAAACCAATAATTGAAACATTGGCAGAATTAGGCGTAAAAGCTGAGTTTACTGGAAGAAATGATTTGGAAATTGATGGACAAAAATTTTGTGGAAATGCACAGGCTTACATAAAAGATAGAGTGATGCATCACGGTTGTCTTTTATTTAATGTTGATTTTAGTGCTTTGGGAGATGCTTTGAAAGTTTCTAAAGACAAAATTGAGTCAAAAGGTGTAAAATCTGTTAGAAGTAGAGTTACAAATATATTGCCTCATTTGAAAACTCCAATTACAGTTGAAGAATTTGGTGATAAAATTATGGAATATATGAAAAAGCAGTATCCAGATATGAAAGAATATGTTTTCAGTAAGGAAGAGTTGGATTATATTGCAAAAAGAGCTGAAATTAAAAAGAAGCTGGGAATGGAATTATGGAGAGTCGCCAGAATTTAATATAACTAGAGGAAAAAGATTTAAAAATGGAAAAAAATCCAGATCTTTGCCACAGTTGAAAATTCTAGAATTAAGAATATTAAATTTTATGGGGATTTCTTTGGGAAAAATGAAGATTTGAGCGAAGTGGAAAATCTTTTGAAAGATGTGAAATATACGAGGGAAGATGTTAAGGAAAAAAATTGGAAACGGTTGATATTGGGGAATATTTTTTTCTAAATTTACGGTGGATGAAGTTGTGGAAGTTATTGTAGAATAGGGATTGATTATGAAATATTTTTTTAGCAAGGGTAAATCCCTTGTTTTAAAAAATTTTTTTATTATATCATATTTTTCAGAAATTATCAATAGTTTTTTTGAAAAAAAGTGTAAAGAAAAAAACTTGACAATTTATCAAAAATTTTTTTGTATAATCATATTGCATTTAAAAATAATGAGTTTTTAAAAATTATTGAATAGTATGGAGGTAACATTTAATGTTAAAAATTAAGATTGACAAGATTAGGAAGAAAAAAAGTTCCTTTTTATAGAATAGTAGCTATGGAGGCTTTATCTAGAAGAGATGGGAAAGCTGTTGCTTACCTTGGAACTTTTAACCCGCTTGTTGAAGATGACAAACAAGTAGTATTGAAAGAGGAAGAAATCTTGAAATACTTATCAAACGGTGCTCAACCAACTGAAACTGTTAAAAGTATCTTAACAAAAAGCAGGAGTTTGGGCTAAATTTCAAGAAACTAAGAAAAAATAGTTCTGAAAATTCTTGATTCATAATTTATTTTCCATTTTTTGTTGTACTAGCAAGAGATTTTGGTCTTTTGTTAGTACAATTGAGATGTAATTTTCATTGAGGTTTGAATATTGCATTTCAAAAATATTTGTCCTAATTTTTTAGGGCAAATTTTTTTTAAGTAGAATTAATATTTATAGTTATTTTAAATTTGATTTTATTTTTAACAAAAAGATAGCAAGAAGTCGTAGGCTTTCTACAAGTGGGAGATGAATTGCTTTTTTTAAGTTGAAAAAAAAGGATACATCCATGATAAAAATTTTTTTGTATAAAAATATTGAAGAGAAGTCATTAAAAATAATATTCAAAAATCAAAAAGGAGGTGTAATTTTATGAAATATAATTTAGCATTCAAATACAGAATTTATCCAAATAAGGAGCAAAAATTATTGATAAATAAGACTTTTGGATGTGTTCGTTTTGTTTACAATACGATTTTTGTATGTCTGCAAATAAATTTTATGAAGAAACTGGGAAAAAAATAAAATAATTACACCTGCCAGTTTGAAAAGTGAAAATAAATTTTTTTAAAAAGAAGTGGACAGTCTTGCACTTTCAAATGCTCAATTGAATGTAAAACGATCATTTACGAATTTCTTTTCAAAAAAAGGGCAAAATTTCCAAGGTTTAAATCTAAAAAGAATAATGTTAAAAAGTTACACGACAAATTGTGTGAATAATTCGATACGAATTGAGGAAAACAAATATTTGGTTTTTGCCGAAATTGAAAAAAAAGTCAAATTAAAAATATCATAGAGAAATACCAAAGAATTATAGAATAAAGTCGGTAACACTAACAAACAGTAATGGAAATTATTATGTTTCTATCTTGGCAGAATTTGAAAAAGAAATTCAAAAAAATGCCAAGTAATGATAAAAGTAATTGGACTTGATTTTTTTCAATGTCTGAATTATTTATCAGTTCTGAAAAACCAAAGGGCTGATTATCCAAAAATATTTTAGGATGTTGGAAGAAGAATTGAAAAAAATTACAGAAATCATTATCGAGAAAAGTGAAATTTTTCTAAAAAATTGGTATAAGCAAAAAAAGCGAAAATATCAAAAATTGCATGAGTATATCAAAAAAATTGTCGAAAAAGATTTTTTTACATAAATTATCGAAAAAAATTGTCTGAAGAATACAATGCTGTGGTTGTTGAGGATTTGAATATGAAAGGGATGAGCCAGGCATTAAATTTTGGGAAAAGTGCAGGAGATAATGGATGGGGAATATTTTTGAGGATGCTTGAGTATAAACTGATGTTTTTAGGGAAACAATTTTTGAAGATAGATAAATGGTTTCCGTCATCGAAAACTTGTAGTAGATGTGGAAATGTTAAAGAGGAACTGAAATTATCAGAAAGAAGTTATAAATGTGAGTGCTGTGGAATTGAGATTGATAGAGATTACAATGCGTCACTGAATATAAAAAAACATTGGAAAAATCAATGTTGGAATATTAAAAAAATAAAAGAAAACAGGGCAGGGACTGTCCGAAGAACTTGGTAAATATATTTGGCTAGCAAAAGCAGGTACTTCCCAAGAAGCTCCCACTTCTAAAAGCGGGAGTAGTTCACATAATGGATATGCTAAGTTTCACTTAGTATAGAAATTATTTTTTTGTGCTTAACATTAGGCAAAGTTTAGAATAAAAGGAGTTAGAATTATGACGAATAATTTAACAGTTTTAAAGAAGGATTTGAAGTCTTTTGCAAAAAGAGTGAAGGACTTTAAATATACAGAATCAGCCCTTATAACTTTTTTATTAACTGGATTAATCGAACTGACAGGAGTTTCGTTTAATCTTTTTTCGGCTGAAAATGAAATCCAGGCGCAAACAAAGGCAATCAACACGTCGATAACGAACTTGAAGAGTGATTTCAGGTTTGCACGGCATGAAAATGATAAGCTGCTTAGAAAGACAAACTTGGAATTAGTTAAGTTAATGGAACAAGGAGATCACGTTGTAAAATCACCTTGGAGCTCTTGGCAATACGGAGCTAATACAATCTTGAATGATTGGCATGGGACTTATAAAGGTAGAGGAGATAAGAAGGAAAAATATCCATATGAGGGGATATTTGAAAGGGACACAAATGAGTTTAATAGATATGTTGCTGAGAATAGTTCAATGTATTCTCTTTTGCCAGTAGGTAACAATTCTAAATCAGCATCTGCTAACTTAAGACAAGGATTAAGTAACTACGGATTGGCCAGTAATATAACTCAGCAAGAACCTATAGTTTCATTGGAATTAAGTGCTGGAATAAGTCCAAGAGTGATTAATAAAAAATCACCTAATACAGCACCCACTCCACCAGACATACTATTACCAACTTTTGAACCTAAATTTGTTAACCCACCAGTTATACCTAATGCTCCTCACTCACCTACATTAACACTGCCTAGTTTTAATGTAAATGTTCGTTCAGCTGCTAATGACTCAAGACCTGTTATTATGGGAAATGGTAGAAATTCTTTAATTCAAGAAGTAGCTATAACATCAGGAAATTTTAAAATAAAAAGAAATCCTATAAGAGCTGCTATAGATAAAGACCAAAGAGAAGTTGATACAATGGAGCCGAAACCTCCAAAAATGTGGAATTATAGTTATTCAGATTATTCAGGAAGAAATGCTTTTCATGAATCTGGGATACAGGTAATTGATCAATTTTCAGGAATAATATCTAATTATGTAGGTGGAACAAGTGAAAATGCTGGTAAAGGTAGAACTTGGGGACCTTTGACAACATCTTCAGTAACTCTTTCTGGAGAAAGTAATGTTGGATATCAAAAGAATTTAGCTTTTCTTTCAGTAAATAAAGGTGCAATGCTAAATAATGCAAATTTTTTGTATACAAATCCAATAATAACAAGCAATTATCTAAATGAATTTGTGCATCAAGATGTACATGATAAAGATCGTTTAGATTCAAATGGGAATCCAATACCTCCAGTGGTAGACAGTTCAACATCACATATTAGAGCAGGAATCTTTAATTCAGTAGGAAATGGAGAACTTTTAAAAGCTTATGACGATATGGTTGCATATCAAACTACTACAGCTCAGAAAAATTTTTGACAGCTAATACAACAATAATTAATCAACATACTTTTTTTAAATAGTGGAAAAAAATAATAATTGAAGGGCTAATACTTCTCTAGGAAATACATATAGTCATAATGGTGGATCAAGAGTAAGGCAGTCTACTATTAATACTGGAAATATAATATTTCAGCCATATTCTGATGGTACTAATATTTTTTTGAAAAAGAATACTGCAGTTTTTTGTTATTTCGAAGGATACACATGATACAGAAACAACAGTACCTCAAATACAAGATAGTATAAACTATAATGCAGGTAAAATAAAAAAATGTACACAACTAATGCAGTAGGTCTAGTAGCAGATCCTGAACAAAAAAAGACCTGTTAGTTTAATAAATAGAGATACTTTTTGAATTATATGGAGAAAAACTCAGCAAAGAATCTATTTAAAAAAAATGCAGTAGCTTTAGATATACAAACAACAAATGATAAAAAAATTTTTACTTTAGATACAAATGATAATTCTAATAGTACTTTAAGTACTAATTCTTCATATAAGCCTATAAAAAAATATCTGGTGATAAAAGTATAGGTTTATATAGCGTTGCAAGTGGAAGTACTGTTGAAGGTAACTTTGCTCTTGATATAGGAGCCATTGGGGTAGGAAATGAGAAATTCACTACTACAACTATTTCAAATTTAACAGATGGAGTTAATCTAACTAATCATAATATAAATACAAATGGAAGCACTGATGATATAGAAGGTTCATATGGAATACTTTCAAAATCACCTATTGATTTAACAAGTCATCAAATTAGAATATTTGATAAGGCAGTAGGAAATGTTGGAGTTTATCCAGCAGATAACGTTGAATTAAAACTTGGTGGAGGAAGTATAGAGTTAAATGGTGGAAGTACTGCAAAAGATAATATAGGTATATATATAGATGGACAGGGAGCAGTTACTTCAACAGGAAGTATTAAGTTAGATGGAGGAGTTGGAAATTTAGGAATCTATGCTAAGGGTGGAAATTCACCTGCAGGAGTTTCAAATAATGTTTATGTTATGATAAAAGAAGTAAAGGGTAGTGGAACTAAAAATACAGTTTTCATTTATGGAAGTGATGGAGCAAAAATTAAACTATCTGATGGGACTTTACCCAATGGAACAGCTTTATCAACGGGAGCTACTTATGGGTTAAATATAAGTAATGCAACTGTAGATACAGATGCAAGTACATCTAATAAAAAAGATACAGGAGCAGTTTTTGCAACAGGAGCAGGAACAGAAATATCTATAAATAAGATAGCTACTTTATCAACAACAGCTAGTCCTAATATAAATATAACAGGAACAAAATTAACAGATCCAGGGACAGATAAGTATGTTGGTTTTGGATTAATGGCTAAAGATGGAGCAATAATAAGAGCTAAAAACAATTACATAAAAATTACTAATGGTTCTACAGCAGTTGCCTCTGTAGGGTCAGGTTCTAGAGTGGAAATGAATGGAGGAAAGATAGATTATACAGGTAAAGGTTATGCTTTGTATGCAACTCCAGGTAATACTATAGATATAAGTGGTGTTAAATTAACTTTAGATGAAAATGCAGTAGCATACGAAAGAGATTTAGCAACATCTTTTCCAATAATAACTGATACAAATACAAGTATACACATAAAATCAAAAGATGTTGTTGTTTTAAATGTAAAACACGTAAGTCCTTTAAATGTTTCATCTTTAGTGAGTACCGTAGTAAATAGTTGGGCAGGACTTTCAACAATTCCAACTTATGATGCAGGAGCAATCAACTATAAGATGACAACTATTGATGGTTTATCTGCATATAATATAGATCAAGATATAAATAAAAAGAATGTAGTTTTAGGAACAGCAGATAATAATTCTAAATTATTTGTTAGAAATATGGCAATTCGAAGAGCTAAGATGAATCTAGCTTCTGGAAAGAATGTGACAGCATATTTAGATGCTTCAGATTTAACAAATTTAGAAAATAGTACTGTTATAGGCTTAGATATGAACTCAAGTGCCAATGCAGCGGGTAGAAATGAAACTCAAATAAATCTAGCTGGTGGTTCAAGTGTCAATGCAGACAGAACAGATGCTGGAAGTGGAGCAATTGGTCTATTTATAAACTATGGAGAAGCTAACATTGCTAGTGGAGCTAAAGTAAATGTTGAAAAGTCAGGACTTAATGATGCCAATGCAAAAGCAGTTGGAGTATATGCAGTAAATGGTTCTACTGTTAACAATGAAGGTGAAATCAATGTTGGTGGAGAAGGTTCAATAGGAGTTTTAGGAATCTCTTATAGAAAAGATAATAATGGAGTTTTAAAAAGAAATGAGTTCGGTACTAAACCAAATGCAGGAGATGTTGGTGTAGTAAATAAAGGTAAAATAGAACTTGATGGAAAAAAAGCAGTTGGGATCTATATAGAAAATAATGATAGTAATACTAGTGTTCCTCATACAATAGAAGCGACTAATGATACTAATGGTATCATAAATATGTCAGGTCAAGAAGCTATTGGTATGGCTGCAAAACTTGGAAATTTAGTAAATAAAGGTACAATTAATATTACAGCTGACAAAGGAACAGGAATGTTTGTAGAAACAGATGGAGTTAGACCAGCCACTATAACAAATGACTCTAATGGTACTATTTCAATAGGAGATTCTACAAGTGAAAGTGTTCTAAGAACAGGAATGTTTACTAAAAACCAAAATGTAAAAATAATAAATAAAGGTAAAATAGATGCTGGAAAGAATTCATATGCTATCTATGGAAAAGATGTAGAACTGACATCGACATCTGAATTAAATGTTGGAGATAATGGAGTAGGAATATTCTCAACATCAACAACTCCAGCAACACCTAATATTGATATACAAGCAGGAGCTAAAATTAATTTAGGTAAAGATGAAGCAGTCGGAGTATTTTTAGGAACAGATGCAGCTACAGGAGTTCAAGCTAATGGAGTTAGAATAAATGATGCTGGAAGCATTATGAATATAGGAGATAATTCATATGGATATGTTCTAAAAGGAGTAGGAACTACTTTTACAAACTCAAATGCTGGAAGTGTAACTTTGGGAACTAAATCTGTTTACTTATATTCAGATGATACTACTGGAAATATAACAAATAATGTTGCATTAACTTCAAATGGTTCAGCTGCAGGAACTCCAATAGCAAGTGCAACAGGAGGACAAAACTACGGATTGTACTCAGCAGGAACTGTGGTAAATAATGCAAATATTGACTTCTCTAGAGGAATAGGAAATGTTGGTATCTATAGTATAAAAGGTGGAACAGCTACTAACAATTCTACAATAACTGTAGGAGATTCTAATAAAGAAAATTCTTTATACTCACTAGGTATGGCTGCAGGATATTTAAGAGCTGATAGTGGAAATATAGTAAATAATGGAACAATAACTGTAGGAAAAGATGCTATAGGAATGTATGCATCAGGACCAAACTCTACAGCGAAGAATAGTGCAGGGCACACAATAAACCTAGCTGGTGATGGTTCTATGGGTATGTACTTAGACAATGGAGCTAAAGGTGTCAATGATGGTACAATAACTACAGTAGGAAATCCAAAAGAAGCAGTTGGAATTGTTGTAAGAAATGGTGCTGAATTTGAAAACAATGGAACAATCACTATTAATTCAGATGGTGGATTCGCATTCTTCAAAGCAACTGGTGGAGTTATCAAGAACTATGGAACTTTCCATATTAGTGGAGGAGCAGCTAAAGAATATGTTCCTGGTGCTAAACCAACAGGAAAAGAAATAGTTGTAAATGGAGTAAAAGTATTAGATATAAATGCTCCAGCAGGTTCTCCAACAGCAACAATAAGTGCAAATGGAGAAATTCAAACTCCAGTTGTGACTAATGTATCTGGAAATAGAAATATGTTATCTTCAAATGTAGGATTATATATAGATACATTAAGAGGAACTAACCCAATTACAGGTTCTTTAAGTGTATTAGGAGATGCAGCAGATTTAATTATAGGTTCTGAAGCATCAAAAGTAACAACAAGTAAATATATCCAAGTTCCTCAACAAATAATTAGTCCATATAATGTGACTATAGTTGCTAATCCAACAATAAAGAATTGGAATATCTATTCAGGAGCATTAACTTGATTTCTACTGCAACACTTGATAAATCAACTGGTTTGATAAATAATATTTATTTAGCTAAGATACCATATACAGCTTTCGCTGGAAATGAACCAACACCTGTTGCAGTGACAGATACATATAACTTCTTAGATGGATTAGAACAAAGATATGGAGTTGAAGAATTAGGAACTAGAGAAAAAAAATTATTTGATAAGCTGAATGAAATTGGTAAGAATGAAAAAAATATTATTCTATCAAGCAACAGATGAAATGATGGGACACCAATACGGAAATGTTCAACAAAGAATCAACGAAACTGGAAGCTTGTTAGACAAAGAATTTAGATACTTGCACGATCAATGGAGAAATCCTTCTAAACAAAACAACAAAATTAAAGTATTTGGTATGAGAAATGAATACAATACAGATACAGCTGGAATCATTGATTATACAAGTAATGCTTATGGAGTAGCTTATGTTCATGAAAATGAAACAGTTAAGTTAGGAAATTCTTCTGGATGGTATGCTGGAGCAGTAAATAATAACTTTAAATTCAAAGATATTGGAAAATCTAGAGAAAATCAAACTATGGTAAAAGCAGGAATCTTTAAAACAATGTCGCCTTACATGGATCACAATGGTTCATTGAGATGGACAATTGCAGGAGATGTTTTTGCAGGTAGAAATGAAATGAAACGTAGATTCCTAGTTGTTGATGATATCTTCAATGCTAAAGGAGATTATACTTCTTATGGTGCCGCATTCAAGACAGATTTAGGATATGATATCAGAATGTCTGAAAGAACTCATTTGAGACCATATGGTGCGTTGAAAATGGAATATGGAAGATTTAGCAGCATAAAAGAAGATGACGGAGAAGTTAGATTAGAAGTTGATGGAAACGACTACTTCTCAGTTAAACCAGAAGTTGGAATGGAATTCAAATATGTTCAACCAATGGCTGTAAGAACACAGTTGTCAGTTGGATTATCAGCTGCATATGAAAATGAATTAGGAAGAGTAGCAGATGGTAAGAATAAGGCAAGAGTAAGATATACAGATGCTGACTGGTTTGGAATCAGAGGAGAAAAAAAGAAGACAGAAGAG